>Ga0209514_10000867_pt1 | contig 57320 bp, 68 predicted proteins | sample Subgrocontami58m_FD_187452 | JGI IMG/M metagenome (GOLD analysis project Ga0209514, IMG submission 187452) | Subsurface groundwater microbial communities from S. Glens Falls, New York, USA - GMW37 contaminated, 5.8 m (SPAdes) (version 3) | ecosystem: Environmental > Aquatic > Deep subsurface >... | reverse complement strand
CCTGGAAGAAATGCATTGGCAAATAGGGTACTTCCATCACTGAATTCAGCAAAATATTATTTGCGGAAAACATTTGACAACACTAAAGCTATGCCCAATATGTTCCATTATTTAAGAGATTAGCTATTAGTAACACTAAACCGAAGACAAAAAGAAGTATCCCACCAGATAACCTAAAATAATACAATCCCCGTTTTTCAGGAACTTTCTTTTTTTGTGTTTTATCATCTTCCATTTTATCAATCTCTTAAAGAAAAATTTATTCCAGAAAAGAGTATTAAACAACCAAGAGAAATACCTGCCATTAGTAGTGCTCCTTTCAACGTAAAATATCCAGTTAACAGTCCAAAAATTATAAGTATTACAATAAATCTTATTATAGGATTGTATCTAACTGGAAATCCAAAATATCCATCACCCCTACCAAATAAACCCATTTTATTGCCTATAACTAGTTCCAATATTTAAAACTTCTTTTTTGCTATTCTTCGCCCTCGAACCCCTCAGAATAGCCAAAACTAGCCCCCGATTCTGAACTACTGACGAAAACGGACTAAAGCCCCCGATTACGAACGATAGTCTGCTTCGCAGTAATATATGGTAACGTTATAATAAAAAACTACTGCAGCAACTGAATTTACGGCAACTCAAAAACTCTGCGGACGCAGTTTTCCCACACTTTGTATGGAAAAAGATTTTAACAAGAAATTAGGCGGTTCGTAACGACCGCTTCGCTATTTTGCCAAGCAAAATTCGTTCCTCTCCCAAATTTTTGCCAGCTCTGAAAAATTCTCCATCTCTGAAGTTTGTGGGTTGCCTCAAACTTCGAGGGGAATTTTTCGAGGGCAAAAACTTCGCCTAATTCTATAAGTTATACGCAATTAAATTTTAGTGGCACGAACGGATAGGGGACAATTTTAACGAGAATGAACGAAAACGACTAGGGGAATTCCGTAAACGAACAACCACTGAACAAAGAGACGCAAACTTTATATATCCATACATTTGACACCATTTGATATCATTTGAGGAATTTAAGTGGCACAAAAAAATGTTACTCTTAGCTTACATGAACATGTTTATGAAAAATATAGGGTTTATTGTAGGAAAAAAGGTATTGCACTATCGAGAAGTATAGAAATTTTTATGGAGGATCAGTTAAATGAAAACAAATCATAAGATCATCTTTGGAGACTCAAGAGATATAGGTAAAATTGCATCAAATTCTGTAGATTTGATGATAACATCTCCCCCTTACCCTATGATTGAGATGTGGGACAAAATGTTCGGTGAACAAAATTCTGAAATTACTGAAGCTTTGAACAAAGGAAATGGTAGACTGGCATTTGAACTAATGAACAAAGAACTAGATAAAGCATGGAATGAAGTTTATAGAGTATTAAAAAATGGAGGATTTGCCTGCATCAATATTGGCGATGCAGTCAGGACAATAAATAAAAATTTTGAGTTATACTCTAATCATTCGAGGATTTTGACACATTGTTTGAGTATTGGATTTCAAGCATTACCAGAAATATTATGGAGAAAACAAACTAATTCACCAAACAAGTTTATGGGGTCTGGAATGCTTCCTCCCGGAGCATATGTAACTTTAGAGCATGAACACATCATAATTTTAAGAAAAGGAAATAAAAGAGAGTTTCTTAGTTCTAATGAGAAACTAAATAGACAGAAGAGTTCATTTTTCTGGGAAGAAAGAAACATTTTATTTTCCGATATGTGGGAGGGTCTTAAAGGGGCATCTCAAAAACTAACTGATGAAAAAATACGAGATAGAAGTGCAGCCTTCCCATTTGAATTAGCTTATCGTTTAATTTGTATGTTTTCTATGAAAGGTGATGTGATATTTGACCCTTATTTAGGAACTGCAACAACAACTCTTGCTGCAATAGCTTCTGGAAGAAATAGTGTGGGGGTTGAGATAGATCATAATTTTGATTCTACAATCCATCAAAAATTAGTTGATGCACAAAATTTTTCAAATGAATATATCAAAGATAGAATAAAAAAACACCTTGATTTTGTCAATGAAAGAACAAAAACTAAAGGTGATTTAGGGTATAAGAATGTGGTTTATGATTTTCCTGTAATGACCAGACAAGAATTGGAAATTGTATTTAACGAAGTGCAAAGCGTGAACAAGATTAATGAGGATGAATATGAGATAATTTATAATGAACATCCGAGAGAGACTAAAGTTGCATCAAACGAACCAGAAAAAAGAAAAAATAGGTCATCTGAAAAGATTGAAGAAACTCTTCCAGAATTGACTTCAGAACAAGAAATTAAGGTTATAGAAACGTTAAAAAAATTCGAGGGTTTGGTTAGTCGAGAAGGTGCAATTAAAATGGTTAAGCTTTCGCACAATAATTTATAGCCCCTTTATAATTGTACTTTAATCAATTTTATTTTTCTAATTTACTTCCGCCATCTTTTTTACCAACCACTAAGTTATATGATTGTTTGACTAAAGATATACTATAATTAAGGTTTTTTTCGGAAAGTTCAGCTCGCTTATCAAATGTTTGGGTAATCCCTCTTGGAACAGACTGACATAATTTTAAACGGTCATTGAATTCTGAATCTGTTTTGAAATAAATCCAAGTCTTATTTTTATTGAGCCATATGTATAAGAAGCATCTTCCAACACTATAACTGATGTAATATTTTCTAAAATTTTCAGTTATGTTCTTATCTATTTGTTTAATTTTTTCTCGAATATTATTTATTAAGTTAATCTGTCCTTTTGATTTTAATACACCATATTTTGTTTCCCATTTTTCAGTATTGGTCATTTTAAAAATCAAACTCTATAACAATACCATCTTTTTTCTTATCATAATAAATTATAGCGACATCAATACTCTCGCTGAGCATATTCTTTGATTTGTATGTTAATGGCTTAATAGAAACGGCAGTATCTCCGATAAAACCATCAATTCCTTTTGATTCTTCTACAGGAGTTGAGAGTCTGTATTTTTTACCCTTCAAATTTGCAACTTTTTTTAGTAAACTCTCTTGGAAGCATAAACCCACAAAGGTCTTTGTCAATACTAAATCTCGAACCCACTTCCTAACTAACTCCTTATCAATTTGAACAAAAGCACCTTTTAATTTAGTGACCATATCATAAACTTTATCGGTAGCATCGTCTACTGCAGTTGGCATTTTCTTTTCATACCAGGTTACCCAATCCCCATATTTCTTACCGCTAAATTCTTGTATTAAATCTGACATCTGCCCAACTACTTTGGGTCTTGTACCTTGTGCATTTTGATTTGCTAAGTTAATTATTTGAGTGGTATATTTTGGGAAATCCTCTACTTTACCTATAATTGTTTCAAATATCTCATCATTTTTTAGTTTTAGTTTTGACATCGTAATCCTCCTGAATTTTCTTTAAAATTAGTTTACCCTTATCGCTAAGGGTATAAGTAACAGTTCTTGATCCACTTGTGATATTATTTACAATTTCTTTTTCTTTCAACAAACGTAAAATCCTACTCATAGAAGCCCTATTAATATTCAAAGCGTTAGCCAATTCACTAGATAAATATGATTTTTTTAATAATAACTCTATAGTCTTTATTCTATAATTTCCATCACGAATCCAATTGATTAAATCTAACATAATATTGACAAATAGTATCCATATATTATAAGCTTAATTAACATTTGATTAACATTTATTTTGGATACACAACCCAACAAAATATTATAAATGATAACATTATCCACATAAAGTCTAAAAAAACTACGAAATTCCCACACGAAACGACGAACTAAAATTGTCCCCTTGATACTTATTCTTGATGGCTCACTTTGTTCGCTAGATAGAAACGACTGCCACTAAAATTTAACTCTTCGCCAGCCCTCCGCTTCGCTACGGGACGTTGCACTCTGGCTCGTTCCTTTGGAAGCGTATAACAGCGATTTACCGACTACGCTCGGTTGCACCTCGCTCCGTCCAAATTGATTTTTCGAGGATTTTGTTGTGGGTTGCCTCAACAAAATCAGCTCTGAAAAATCAACTTCTGTAAATCGCATAAGTTAATCTCAATCGTCGTGTCTATTTATTACGAGGGGGTTGCCGCCTACTTTTCTAAAGCATTTTGTAGATCATCAATTAAATCTTCTGCATCTTCTATTCCTACTGATAGTCTGATTAATGAGTCTGTAATTCCTATTTTTTTTCTTTCTTCTTTTGGTATGGACGCATGTGTCATTAAAGCTGGATGTTCAATTAACGATTCAACACCACCTAAACTTTCTGCCAATGAAATTATTTTAAGATTTTCCAGAAACCGTTTTGTTTCTTTTAGATTTCCCTTTATTCCAAAAGATAACATTCCGCCAAAGCCAGACATCTGCTGTTTAGCTAATTCATATTGAGGATATTTTTTTAATCCCGGATAATTTACTTTCTTGACCTTAGGATGTGCATTAAGAAATTCTGCAATCTTCATAGCATTCTCATTATGTTTTTCCATTCTCAATGCCAATGTCTTTATCCCTCTCAAAACAAGAAAGCTATCAAAAGGTGAAAGTATAGCACCAGTAGCGTTTTGGTTGAATTTTAGCTTACTATAAATTTCTTTATCAGAAAGCATTATCGCTCCGCCTATAGAATCGCTGTGTCCATTAAGATATTTTGTAGTGCTATGAACAACAATATCCGCACCAAAATTTAATGGTTTCTGAAAATATGGACTCATAAATGTATTGTCAACAACTACAATTATTTTTTTCTTTTTAGCGATATCTGATATTGCTCTTATATCGCAAAGTTTCATTAATGGATTTGTAGGAGTTTCAAGCCATATAAGTTTTGTTTTGCTTTTTATGGCTCTCTTCACATTTTCAATGTTTCTTGCATTCACATAACTAAATTTAACTTTAAAATTTTGATTAAAGACTTTATTAAAAAGCCGCCTTGTGCCACCATATAAATCATCAAAAGCAATTACATGGTCACCAGATTTTAATAGAGTTAAAGCAATTACTGTTTCTGCTGCCAACCCAGAAGCAAAGCCTAATCCAAATTTAGCATTTTCTAAAGCTGCTAGTCTTTTTTCTAGAGCATTTCTTGTTGGATTCCCACTTCTTGAATATTCATAACCACCTGTAGGTTTATCCACCTCTTTTCTAGCAAATGTAGATGAGAGATGTATAGGTATCACTACGTCACCGCTCCCTCCATCTCTTAAATTGGGCTCTTCACCAACATGAATCGCTTTTGTTTCAAATTTCATATTCCCACCTCATAAAAATCCATTTTGCTTCATCCATTCGTCATTATAGAATTTGCTCAAATATCTTGAACCAGAGTCTGGTAAAATAGTTACTATAAGTTTATCACCTTTAATATTTTTAGCTAACTTTAGTGAAGCCCAAACAGCAGCACCGCTTGAACCGCCAGCAAATATCCCTTCTTCTCTTGCCAATCTTCTGGCCATCAAAAAAGAATTTTTGTCATTGACTTGTATAATATCATCAACAACGCTAAAATCCATCGCTTTTACTAAATAATCTTCTCCAATACCCTCAACTTTATAGACATGAGGCTTTATTAATCTTTTATGCTTGAAGTAATGATAGAAAACCGAGCCTATTGGGTCTATGGCAATAACTTTAACGTTTGGATTTTTCTCTTTAAGATATTTTGCCACTCCGCTTAAAGTGCCACCTGTGCCAATTCCAGCGACTAAAAAATCAATCTTTCCATCTGTCTGTTGCCATATTTCAGGACCTGTCGTTTTGTAGTGGGCTTCTGGATTTTTTATATTATTGTACTGGTTCACATAAAAAGAGTTTGGAGTTTCCTTTGCAATTCTTTTTGCTGTTTCATAGTAACTTCTTGGGTCATCATACGGCACATCTGTGGGAGTTACAATGACTTCAGCGCCAAAAGCCTTCAGCAAATTGATTTTTTCCTGGCTCATCTTGTCAGGAATTGTAAAAATTGCCTTGTAGCCTTTGACTGCAGCAACAATTGCCAATCCAACGCCAGTATTTCCAGAAGTGTTTTCAACAATAGTTCCGCCTGGCTTCAATAAACCATTTTTTTCGGCATCTTCTATCATATAAAGAGCCATTCTGTCTTTTATACTGCCGCCGGGGTTCATAAATTCAAGCTTAGCATAAATCCTTGCATTGATATCCTTAGGAATATTTTTTAATCGGACAAGTGGGGTATCACCTATTGTTTCCAATACATTATTTTTAATTTCCCCTGCACCGATAATCAACATGTTCCATGTTCTAACCTCCAAATGGTTTATTAATTTAAGATAAAAAATCAAAATGTTTATTTAATAATCACTAAAAAATTAATTAAGAATTAACAACAACAGAATTTAGTATCTAAATTATGTGAAAGAAAATACTCAGATATTAAGTTAAATTTGAGGTTCATATCTATTGGATGTTCACCCATATTTATAAACTTTTCGGCGGCAACCCCCATAACGAAACGATAGACACGACGACTTTGATTTTTTCCTTCGGAACGTTGCACTAAAAATCAATCCTTCCAAGTATTCAGGCGAGATTAACAGCGATTTACCGACTACGCTCGGTTGCACCTCGCTCCGTCCAAATTGATTTTTCGAGGATTTTGTTGTGGGTTGCCTCAACAAAATCAGCTCTGAAAAATCAACTTCGGTAAATCGCATATGTTATACGCAATTTTTTGGGAGATTAAAGAGAAAACTATAAATAGAAGCATGGAAAACTGTAATCTATGAAAAAGTTGATTGTGTCAATAGTAATAGTTACTTTAATTTGGTATTTATATTTGTACAATTCAATAGGTGGTCTCGCTGGAATATGTGTTTGTCCAAAAGTAACAGAAGATACGTACCAAGGACCAAATTGGCCTACATTACTTCCTGAGGGAGGATGTGGCGATTGCGGTCTTCCTGAGCCGCCTTCTCAATTTTTCTTGCAGTTGTTCGTAATATTGCTTCCAACTATTGTAATCCTAATTGGGTATGGGATCTATAAAGGATATCAAAAATATATTTTAAAAAAATAGTTAATCTCCCAAAAAACTTTGCTTCGCAACCTCATTGCATTCTCACTTCGTTCGGGGCGTATAACAAGGGTTAAACGATTGCGCTCCTCACACCATCAAAGGTGTTGCGGTGCTCATCAAAGTCCTCCGCCATCTCTGAAAATCCTCGCACCTCTGAATTTTGTGGGATGCCTCAAAATTCGAGGCTCGGATTTTCGAGGGCGTCGGACTTCGTTTAACCCTATAAGTTAAGTTCAATTGAGAAAGAGGGCTAACGACGGGATTGGGGGCATTTTTACGACGAACAAGGGGGGTGGGGTTTTATGGAAGATAAATTGCTTTGCAATAATATTGAAAAAATAAAAGTGCCTATTACTAATTCTTAAAGTTCTCTATTGTAATTTCGTCTGAAAAAGTCTTGTAAATTTGTTCATTCAATTTTTTTACGGATTCCATAAAAGACCTGAACAACTTTATGGATTTTTGATTATTTTCTTCATTACTTAAGGTTTCATTTAATGGATCTGTTAACTGTTCTTTGAACGACATTCCTATGTCGATTATTGGCTTCCAAATTTCTTCACCTTCCACAATTTCTTTTTTATTTTTGAATCTATAAAGAAATTTATTTGGAACTCTTGCATCAGTTATAACATCTAACGAATTTCCAAGTGCAGCTATGAAAATCCAATTTGCTCCCCTATTCCTTAGAAAATCTAATTTTTCCTTCTCCGAATTTGTAAGTAATTCTTCTTTTTCTTTTTTCATTAATTCCAATTTGGTTTTTGCAATTTCACTAAATAATGAATATACAAATACAATGTGCTCTGCATGGGTATTTTCATTAAAAAATTTACTATATAATTCATCGGACTCTGATATTTGTGACTTTTTATTATAGGCATGTCCAGGATATGAATGGAATGCCGCTAAGCTCTGAACAGCTCTTTCGTATGGCAAATCATTCTGATCCCTACTTATTTTATCTTCTGAGCTACCTCTACGCGCTCCTTTGTAGTTAATTTTTTTAGAATATTTAGTAAATTCATCCCTTAACCTTTTTTGAGTATTATCGATACTTCTAAAATCTGCAGGCGAAATCTTATTTTGTCTATTATTATATCTGATTATATTGTTAATTAAATCCTTATTGTTTGCTTTTATAAATCTTACAGGAACCTTAGCTGTTGATTCTGGAATTTTTGTAAGGCTCCCTAATGAACCAATTGTTTGTGCTCCATTAACTATGGCTATTCCATCAATTTCTATTTTAATACGCTCTTCTTCTTTGTCAATTTGAAAATTATTTACAATTGCAGTAACACCATTATTGTATATCCAAAATCTATCTGGTTCTCTGCCTGCAGTTTCTTTAATCCCATTATTTATATTTTTATCACTCTTTCTACTACCCAAATAGTCTCTTATGTTAGCAGAGAATAAATTTGTTTTATATTTGACAAAAAGGTTACTTAACCAACTTGCTTCTATAGTAGTTGAATAACTACTCCAATCATTACCCTCAATTTCAAATCCTCCCGGAATATAGATTACGAATTTCTCATTGACTAATATTGCTGTGGTTGAGGCTTGATACCTATCTTCAATGGTATTTAAACCCCATTCTAAATAAATAACATCACATTTTGCTTTTGGATAAGTAACTTCCAAAGCATTTTTTGCAGTCAAGGCAGCAGTTTTTAATTCATTTACGACATTAACACTTTCTGGACAATTATGCACATACCAAAGTTCTATACGGTTTATTTCGTTATCTTGTATTGCTCTTCTTAATTCTGTTGCTGCAGATTTTATACTAGTTGGTAGTTCCTTCAAACTCATCGAAAGTAACCAAGCTACCGAAGAATTTAAATCACAAGCCTTATTTGATGGTGCGGATTCTTTTGCACTTCTACTCATATAACCTTGAGCTATTATTGCTTTTTTCTCATCTTTATCTATATAAACTAAATCGGTTTTTTTATCGTCAGGATTATCAACTAAAAATTCAGAAGCAAATACAGAAATGTCTTCTATAGAATAAATTAAATCAAAAAGGTAGAGGAGCAGAGAATTATCTCCAAATTCTTTTAAATCTGTTCTAGATTCAAAGTTACTTAGGAAAGTGTATTTGTTCTCCATATTTAATTCACCAACTCCACATTCAACAAAATCTTAAATCCATTTTCTTTTGCTTCTTTTTTCAAAGTTTCTAGAAGTTCCTTCTGTTTATCTTTTGCAGATTCAAGACTAAATGATTTCCCTGTAGTTAACTTTAATATTGGAACTGGTTTTAATTTTTTTCCATTGAGATAAACTTCTGTTAAATTTGTAAAAAGTATCATTTTGAGCAAAGCGTCTTTAATATCGCCTAATGAGGGAAGATTATCTGTAAGTGTATGCTTTGCATCTATTAGCCAAATATCATTATCATGCACTTCAACTTCATCAGCAGTCAAATAATAATCACCACCTTGATAATTCTTAATGGTGATAATTCCTTTAGCTCCGTCTAATTTTTCTTTTGGTTGTATCGTTACTTGCTCTCTTTTTTGAGCTAATTCGGCAAGACCTCGGGACAATTTCATAAATACTTCTTTCCCTTCTCTAAGTTGTTTAATTCGTTTTTCTGCCGTCTTATAAGAGTGCATATCGACGCCAGTCTTTTTTGATATTTCCCTATAACAATTTAGAGCTTTCTCCGCAAGTTCCCCTATTTTTTCCACCTGCAGTAAATTCCAATGTAATCCATTTGAATGATAAGAAAGCAACTTCTTTATCTGTTCTTTTAAATAACCAATATCAAACCTCTGTTTTGTAATCTTCTGTTCATAACGAGAACTTTGAGCAGCATCACAGTAATATGCAATAATTACATTTACCCCTAACAAACTCATCAAAGAAATTGTATCCCATTGCAAAAAATCCCTGTCCCCTTCTTTGCCCTCATCTTTGAAGATAGGGATTATTGTAATCTTTTTTCCGGAAAAGTTCAAAGAATCGTACACCCTTGTATAAGGATATGATCTTGTTCGCTTAGCTGAAACCCACCAACTGATAGCGACTTTATTCTTGTCATCAACATTGAGAATAAAAGTAGCATCTTCGCTATCTAATGCTTGGTCTAACTCATTAAAAGGCCATTCTTTTAGTTCTCTACAAATAAAAGGAGTATATTCAACACCCGTTATCTTTGCTGTTATCTGTATATTATTTTTTTCTACCATCTTTGCTCATAACTACCTCAAAACTATCTTCATTATTTAATTGTTTTTGTTCGGCAAAGCCTGTTTTCTTCTTGATTGTCGGGATTAACTCTTTCTTAATCTCTATTCCAATACTATTTCTCCCCAACTGTCGAGCAATTTTCATAGTAGTCCCAGAACCAGAAAATGGATCTAGAATTGTTTCTCCAACATGGGAAAATAACTTAATCGCTCTGTATGGCAATTCTTCAGGGAATGCTGCTATGTCTTTTTCAAGAGGAGAGCCAGGCATAACATTAGTCATACTCCATAGTGTCATAAACCACTTATTCTGTTGAAATTCTGTGACATTAATTTTTGATTTTTCTCTCACATCTTTAGGGATTGATTTATAGTCGAACTTTCCTTTTTGAAAAATAATGATACTCTCCAAAAGATTATCTGGATAAAAATACATAGGATAGGGATTTTTCAAAAGAACACCACTTCTTCTACTGATTCTTAAATAACCTTCTGGTTTCTTCCAAATAATTCTATCCCTATATTTGAAACCTGCTTCCTGAAATATTTTTGTAGCATCCGCAACTATTGGAAATTTCTCTCCGTTCACAAGCATATCATCTATGTTTAATACAAAAATACGGCCTTCTGCGAGAACTCTAAACGCCTCTTTAGCCATATTTTTGAGAACGCCTAAGTATTGCTGATAACTATTAAATAAGTCTTTATAATCAAATGGTGCATTATAATAGGGAGGAGAAGTTACAACTAAATGGATGCTATTATCTGGTATTTCCAGCATATCCATACAATTGCCAATTATCAGCTTATGTGTAGTACCCATTAAACCACCCTCCGATATGGTATATTTGGAACCTTGTTTAAAATCTTTCCTTTTTATTTGACTATACAGTAAGACTTACTTTTTCTGCTTATTAGGAGCTCGAAAAAACCCAAATTTAATATACTTACACTATTATTAATGATATAAAATGGAGTTGATGGCTTTAAATAAACTTATTGAACCTTCTTTAGAGAATGTTATGGTTAAGAGTCCTCTTAGATATCCTGGAGGAAAATCAAAAGCTCTAAAATTAATCCTCCCAATCGTTCCAGAATTTGACGAAATGAGGGAACCCATGGTTGGAGGCGGTTCGGTATTTTTTGCATTAAAAAATCTATTTCCACATAAGAGGTATTGGATAAATGATTTGAATAAAGATTTATTTTTATTATGGAAACATTGTAAAACGGATATCAAAGAATTAACAGCAGAAATTAAAAAAATTAAGAATAATAGAAAAGACGGCAGAAAACTATTCAATACGTTAACTAACCCTAAAAACAATTTTACTGATTTTGAAAGGGCAGTACGTTTCTTTATCCTCAACAGGATTACTTTCTCTGGAACAGCTGATTCTGGTGGATTTTCAAAACAATCGTTTCTTAAAAGATTTACAGATTCTTCTATAGAAAGAGTTGAAGCTGTTGGACCTCTTATGAAAGAAACTTTTGTAACAAATGAAGATTATGAAAAAATACTTCATGCACCTGGAGAAAATATTTTCATTTTTTTAGACCCACCATACCTCTCAAAAACTAAATCAAAATTGTATGGTAAAAATGGTTCACTACATACTTCTTTTGATCACAAACGATTTGCTGAAAATATGAGAAGGTGCCATCATAAATGGTTAATCACTTACGACAATTCTCCAGAAGTTATAGAACTATTCAAGTTTGCTAACATTTATACGTGGGAATTACAATATGGAATGAACAACTATAAACAAAAAACAGCAGCAATAGGACAAGAACTATTTATCTCAAATTACGAAATTTGTTCATTATCGCACTGTAAAATTAATTAGTCCCACCCCCCCCTAACGAACGAAACGACGAACGACTAAAAATGCCCTTTATTCTTGTTCTGGATGTATCGCTTTGCTTATTTGATAGAACGACGCCCTCTTTCTCAACTCTGCGGACGCAGGTTTTCGGAACTACGTAACCGAAAACGAACTTAACAAGAATTAGGCGGTTCGCAGGGTCGCTTCGCTAAAATGCCAAGCATTTTCCCCTGCTCTCCCAAATTTTTGCCAACTCTGAGAATTTCTCCAGCTCGTCATTTCATTCCAGAGGGAAAAATCCTCACGAGGTCGAAATTCCCGAGGGCAAAAACTTCGCCTAATTCTATAAGTTAAATACAATTGAGTTCTCGCTACGAATAATACGGAACGAACGAGAAGGGGGCGTCGATATTGCCTTGCTTCGCAAGAAATTATATAATTTTGCTGGTTTACTTCAAACAAAATAGAAGTCAATAACATTTATATACGTAAGAAGACATAACAACAATATTAAGCTGAATCTAATCAAAAAAGGGTAGATGAGGATGACAGGTACGAAACCAGCACAATTATCACAACAGGCTCAACCTAAATCTAAATGGTACAACGTACTATGGATTTCACTAATCATTATTTTAATTCTTATTACTCTGACTGTGCTTCAGAATTCAGGATATATAAATCTAAGAAATTTTGTCAATAAGATACTCCCTTCAACTTTTTTAGAGGATAAAATACAGATAACTTCTATTAGCACATCATCCGCAGTTCCGGGACAGCTTTTAACTGTTTACGGAAAAGGATTTGATCGCACATCTCCACTTTTAGTCAGGTTTTCTGATAATAAAGGATATAACCTAACTCTCACCTCCGTACAAGTAACTGATACCGGAGTAATTGTTGCAGTTCCACCTTATGTCAATTTTGAAAATTTCTTATTTGGGCCTGGTAATGTAAAAGTTCAGATTTTAAGTAATTCTGAGCAGAAAAGCTTTGCTTCAAACCCTATTAAATTAGAGATTAAAGACCTTCCTAAGTTTACAGAGCCACCTGGTACCATCACTCTTCAATTTCTCGATGATGCAATAGTGCAGATAGAAGACACAAAAAAACATATTCGTATTGTAGAAAATATTTCGGGCGGCTCATTTTACGATCCAGATTCCATTGATTCACTCAATAAGCTTGCTGTAGGATATACTGCACTCAAAAAAGAAGTGGAGTCGGTTATGGCAGATAAATCCAAAAAGGTTCCATTTGCACAGGTTGGAAACCAAACTTTATACTACGACCAGGAAACACTCGCAACTGCTGATCGGTTGTTTGGAAGCCTCATGCAGACCCAGTCACAGTCAAAACCTAAAACTATTACTGGAGCGGCAATTGGAATCAGTTCTAGCTGCCGACGCCTTGAAGGGTTGGATCTCAGTGTTGCAATCGCCTGTGTGCAGAAGCGTATAAGCTTTGATGACGGGCTGACGTCCTTAATAGAAATTGCTAATGAAAAGCACTTTAAGAATCCCATCTTGGAAAAGACATTTAGTTTAAATTCCTTTTTATCTGATGTAACTTTTCTCGGATTGACCTTGCCGGCAACAGTTACAGCATATAATGAAGACCTTGCAGCCATCACTGCCGCAACAGGCAAGGAGGAATATGAGATTGCTTCAAGCCTCAAGGATTATTATCTTGATGACCTCGCTTTAAAAGTATTAGACAGAATGATCCCTTTCTCTGGCACCGCACTTGGAATCATAAGCGATCTAATTGTTGGGCCAACCGATGCCCTGTATCGCAACTCGTTCAAAGGGATATTGGCCAACACATTCACACAGGGTCTTGCTCGCCAGATCGATCCTAACACTCTGTCAACAGAAACAGGTTTTAACCTCATAAAATGTGGCGACCTATGCGGAAAAACACAAAAAGATTTTGCAGTCCTAGCAGGCGTAAAGGGCAAGGGAAGAGTATCGAGCATTCCAATAGGAATAAGTTGTCCTGGAGACTGCACCGAGATATACGGAAGCGATGTTGCCGTAGTTGAACTATCTGCTAAGCCGGATAAAGGATATGTTTTTGGAGGATGGTCCCTGGCCTGCACAGGAAAAGGCAAGTGCAGACTGCGGTTTGGCAAGGACAAGGCAGTTATTGCCACATTCGTGGAAGAGCCAGAAAAAGATTTAGAGGTCATTAAAGGAGAAGATGTAGGGAGTGGGGCTAAATGTCCGACCACATCTGCTCAGACAAAAACCCAATGTTGGTCGGATGTTGGCGGCACTGAAAATTCCGATACGGTCTACTATAGCATGATATCTGCAGTTTATGTCCCTGATTCTTGCAACTGCCCGATTGACACTGTTTATGTGAAGACGGCAGGTTCATTAAAATACTGTCAATGCAAAAAATGAATTGAATTATTGAATTGGAATCCGCAATCGATTCGGTTGCCAGGAATATTCCAATAATTTTATAAACAAAGAGTTCCCTTACCAGCTATATGATAAAAAAAGGGTTATTGGCTTTTAGAATTCTGGCAATGGTATTATTGAGCATTCCATTTGTCTCTGCTGCTGAGGGATCTGACCTTAATTTCCAATCAGATCTTTATAAAGGGAAAACCTACACAAATGCAGAATTAGTAGATATGGGAAAACATATAACAGAGCGTGATGACTTGAAGATTGCGATTGAACAGGCTGCTGATCGTTGCAGCTTTAAGGGGGCAAAATGTGATGACTGGATGACTCCCAGCTACTGTTCTGACTATCTGAAGTCTACAGAACAGGATCGCCTGGCTGATTGTGATTACATTAAAGTAACCACTGCGGCAATGGCAGCTTATGAAGCATCCAAATCCAGTTCAACACCTACTTCCACAAGCACTACATCCACTTCAAGTGCTGAAGCCACAGTCCCTTCCAGTCCTTCTTTTATTGCAGGATTTGCAGATAGTATATCGGGTGCATTAGCTCAACTTTGGGGCATGATAAAAGGTTTCTTTGGATTCTGAAATTCAAAATAAAATTTGAAATAACATTTATATATTTAAATGAATACTTGAGTAATCGTAATCTAAAACTGATAAAAAAAATGTGAACAAAAATGACTAGCGCAAAATCTGCACAATCATCGCAGCAGACTGAACCAAAAGTAAAATTGAAATGGTATCGAAGGCAACTATGAGCTCCATAAAATCTGCAAATGCAGGAAATGTCCTGGCAGCTAAAGGAGACGCCCCCTTCCCTAACGAATTCCAGTCTGCTACGCAGAAATTTATATTTTTAAAGGGGACAATTTTAAGCTAATCAGAACAATTTTCGCAAAAGTATTCTCCTCCTGAAATGCTGTAACCCTCTTCTCCCAAGTTAATAATCTTATTGCAATTTGAGCATTTGGTTGACTTAAAATAGGGAGGATTAGGTAGTTTTTCAAAATTATATTCATTTGTTCCATACCACACGTACATTTCTGTCTTATCAATTTGTTTTTTACATTTCTTACACTCTTTCCAGTCACCAGCATGTCCTTCATGATAATGCATTGCGCACAGAGTATACCTATCATGATTTCTATGACAACTGTTCCTAGCATACGAAAAGAGAACATATTGGCCTTCATCATCACAAATCCATTGCCCACAACAATTTGTTTTTGTAAGCTTACCAGATTTCCCACAAAGCCCGCAAGCAGGTTTGATTATTGCAATTTTGTTATTTCTTTCGCTTTTTGCTTTCATCTTGAAGTTTCTTCTTTTTTTCAGTAATAGAAAGATAGTTTTGCCTGGTTGTTACTGGACGACCCAATTCTTTTTCAGCATCTATCCTGGCATTTCCTGCGACTTTTCCGCCTCTTTTGGCAACACCTTTGCTTTTATCAAAAGTTTCTGGTTTTTCTTCTTGTGAAAGTTCTGTTGTCATACGTTCGCCAAGCATTGTAAAAATTAGCTCTAAATCATTCATGTGATCCCTTAAATTAGCTTGGGATTGTTTTGGAAGATTTTTGAACTTTTTGTACTCAGTTGGAGTCATTCCGAATGTTGCCTTAGAAATTTCTGCCGTAAGAATAGCAAAATCTTTTTGTTCTTGAATACCCCTTTCTTTCCATTCATCTGTTAAGTTTTGCCTTATAGCAATGCCCCTTAACCGTTTATCAATCCAGTCTTTAGGGTATCCTTTTGCAGAGTAAATTTCTTTCATTCTTGCCTGAGCAAGTTCAGGGTTTTCTATCTCATCAATTCGCTCTTTTCCTACTTCTGCCAGCCATCTCTTGAATGGTTCAGCATTTTTACTTGGAATTGACTGGATAAGCCGAAAAACGTCTTTTGTGTTACCAGCAAGAACTTGTCTGTTTTTGGCTGTTTCAGTCAGCATTTCTACATGGGGACAATTTGTCCCTAGGTAGCTTCCAAGCTCTTCATCTCTTTTACGCAGTTTTTTCAGATAATCAGTAGGATTAACACTATCTGCTAAAGCTTTGACTATATCAACCAAAGAATAATGCCATTCGTCTTTAAACCATATTCTTCGGATTTTCTTGCTCTGAAATACAATTAATGCTTTATCAGAATCACTCATTTTTCTGAAGCACCCCAACTAAATTTTAATAACCCTAAATTAACTTCAAAACCAAAATTGCGCTTGAATTCTGGCTGATTTTCTATAATATTGATGCCCATGGGGGTTATTTTATTTAAAATAAAAATTTGTAACCCTTTAATTTGACCTGCTGTAAAAATAAGCTCTAATGCTCCCAAATCTTTTAGATATTTAATAGCCCTATCTATTCTTTTTCCATCCCATTTAGTTTCATCGAGTAATATTTGGGCATTTGGTTTAGCTTTATTATTTACATAGCTGTCATAGATATAAAGTAAAATTTGTCCAGCATCTTCTTTGATTGTCATTTTTATTCCACACATTCAGTTTTAATAAACTCAAAATTTTCATTATAAATATTATGGGCTTTTTTATTGATTATTTCAATAATTTCTCCATTGTTATTAATGATCATTTTCTTTAAGTGAATAAAATCTAATAAAGGATCGTAGTATTTCCCACAATACCACCAATTAAGATTATCTCCTTTATCTTTGCCTTTTTCACATTGAACATAAAATGACCAAGTAACATTATAACCCTGTAAGTTTACACCGTTATAGGAATTATTCAATCGCATATAATCTGAGCCGAGTATACTTCTCCATTCAAAAACATTGATCTCCTTGAGTTGAGGGCAATCATTTGGAGTTTCTACTTTTTCAATTCCCTCAACTGTCCCATCTTCATTGATTATTATTGAATTTCCTTCCAATTTATAATATTTATAGTTCAATAAAACCTTTGAAGCATGGTTTATGTTAGTTTGGCTGTAACCAGTTACTATTATTTGCATATTTCCATTATTTTCTACAACTAAAATAATACCTTTATTTTTTAGTATTCCTGAGTATGTATGATCATCTACACATTTGGAAGAATCAAATTTAGGAAACAAATCAGCAATTCCTTTATTAATACAGGGGCTACCAACTAAGATAGCATTCTTACTTTTAATATTATCAAGTTCGCTAGCCAATTTAGTTTCACCGATAGCTATTGGATAACCGCCATTCCCAACAGAATATGATAAACTCATAGCTATATCTGTTATTGAAATAACATCTGCACTAGGGGCTTTATCACCAATAACTAAAACACCTTTAAAGACACCATCTTGTATTAGAAAATTTGGATAATCTCTTAAATCGTATCTCGTTTTAGTTATAGGTATTTTGACTTCCTCAGATTCGTTTTTTGATTGCGTAATCGATACAACATCTTTTTGTTTCACTTCTGTGTTTGGAGTTGATTTTTGAATTATAGTTTTAGTATCTACAGGTTCAGTAATCTTATAGCCACAACTACTAAGTAATAATCCACTAATTACTAGAACAAGGGTTACACGCGATAAAACAAAGATATTTCTCATTTTTATTACTCCCCTTTAAAACATATAAGTTATTTGTAAATTCTATATAAATATTACTATCAAAAGCTACGACGAACGGAACTCCCCCACGAACGAAACGACTAAAACGAAATGTCCCCCTTAATGTATGTTCTTGATTGCTCACTTTGTTCGCCTGATTGAACACGAGCCACTAAAAATTACTCTGCGGACGCAGGTTTTCAGAACTTAGTAACTGGAAACGAACTTAACAGGAATTATATTGAATTATTACTCGGCATTTTTTCCTTAATTTCTTTGATGATAAGTTTCACTTAAACCATTTTGCAGCAGCAATAACGGCAGGCAAACACGGATTTCTTGGTGAAATCCTACTCACAGAGGATTTTTCCCATGCGAAGTGTGGGGAAAATCCTCTGCATTCGATTTGCCGCCATTGCTGCTGCTCTGGAAAAAATGCCTGCGTCATAACTTTTCGGATTTTTTGGAAATCCTCAACCCTGCATCCTGATTTTTCCAGCTCTCGCTCATTGGCATTCGCAGAGGGAAAAATCGGGCAGGGCAATATAACGCAGATTAAGTTCAATTGAGAAAGAGGGCTAACGAACGAGATGGGGCATTTTTACGATAACGGAACGAACGGGGTGGGCGTTACTTTTTTAATCTGTATGCGTTTGCTTTAATAGTGCTTAACTTGAGTCTATTCTTGTTTTTAATTACACTTATTGCTAATCTCCCACCTATATCTCCATTTCCATAACATTTATATATAACCTATTATTAGGTAGTCTAATACCAATAAATAGGTAATTATTATGCTGACTAAAGAACAATTAAAAATTTTAGGAGTATTTCATAAGAATATATTTGCTGAGCTTACTTTCAAACAGATAAAAGACCAAAGCAGCCAAAAATCGAATAATATTGTTCAGATTGCACTAAAGGAGTTCCAAAAAGAAAAGATAATCAGAATCAAAAAGATTGGTGATGTTTTTGTTTATTCATTAAATCTTGATAATAACCTTACATTTGTATACCTTAACTTAGTAAATCAAACTAATCTTTTGAATAAAAAATTTCCAATTGCGATTCTTGATCAAATCCAAAAAGGGATATTTAAACAAACTGAGTTCTTTATATTAATACTTTTTGGAAGTTATGCCAAAGGAAAGGTGAATGATAAATCCGACTTAGATATTGCAGTCATTGTTGAATCTGAACAGGCAAAAAAAGATATTGCCCCTAATTTAGAGACTATTAAGAGAAGGGAGGTAAAATCAATAGATTACCACATATTTACAAGAAACGAATTTTTACAAATGCTAAATGAAGAAATGGAAAATATTGGAAAGCAAATATATAAAAATAGCATCATTTACTATGGATTCATCGAATATTGCAATATACTACGAGGCGCACAAAAATGAGTGATGAAGCAGAACTGTATCTCCAAAGAGCCGAAAATGAACTTGTCGCTGCTCAGATTCTTTTTGAAATATCAAGCAACGAAACCCTTCAAAAAGAACAATTCAAACTTGAAAAAAGTTTCACATTTTACAGCACAGTAATCAGCCATTCTTATTACTCTATTTTTTATTCAGCAAAAGCAATTTTAATAAAAGAAGGAGTCAAAACAGAAGCGCCAGAAGTTCATAAAAAAACGATTTTAGCATTTGAAAAATATCTTGTTGAAACTGGAAACCTCAACGTTGAATTGCTCAAAATTTATAAGAAAATGATAGTTCGAGCAGAAGAACTTCTTGGAATATTCTCAAAAGAGAAAGGAAAACGAGGAGAATTCACTTACCAAAAACTCCCACAAGCCAATAAAGAACCAGCAAAAGAATCATTGGATAATGCATCATTTTTCTTTAAAAATATCAATAAAGTTATAAGAAAATAACTAACGACGAAAACGAAATGTCCCCTTTGATTATTGTCCTTGATGGCTCACTTTGTTCGCTTGACTGAACACGAGCCACTAAAAATAACTTTCTCGCCTGCTGGCTCGAACCTTGCAGCTCTGAAAGTCCCATCTCTCAACTCCTTTCAGTCGTTGGAGGGGACTTTCGAGGCAAGGGAACTTAACAAAAGTTAAACTCAATTATTACTCGGGGCACACACGAAATAAAATTATAAAAAACGGAAGGGGGCACACTCAAAGACTAAAGAATTGAATTTAAAAGTCCTTGAATAAATATTTAATGAAAAACTTAATTATTCGTATACACTATAATATAAATTATCATATTCAAATTATGTCGCTTTGAGCTTTCCACGTGAACTCTTCCAAAGACTATTTAAAGAGTAGCCATTCTTTAATTAATAGATGATTAACATGAGACCACAGAACCTCGTTAGGATTATTTTTTACTATGTTTTTGTTCTTATTCTTTTAGCATTTGTTGGCGGGATAAGCATTTACACTGATTGGCTTTGGTTTACTGAAATTGGTTTTCAAAAAATATTCACGACCATCTGGAGTACAAGGCTGTTAGCAGGGCTAATCGCGGGCATTACAGTGTTTGGCATTGCATATCTCAACCTTTTCATCTGTGAGAAGCTGACCAAGGAAAAGAAGGTCCATAAGCGTCTTCGGCCAGAACCGCTGGTCATTGGGGAAGATCGCATCGAGCGCCCCATTGATATTGATGTTTTTATCAAGAAATTCGCTGTTCCTGTTCTGCTCGTCATTGCAGTCATGGCAGGGTTTTTTGCAGCAGGGCAATGGCAAACAATACTGCAATACATTTACCAAACCCCTTTTGGCATCAATGATCCGATTTTCTCAAAAGATGTCAGCTATTATATTTTTTCGTTGCCATTCTTTCAGCTGCTTTTATCCTTAGGACTCTTGGCGATCATCGTTTCAGTTCTCTCTTCTGCCATACGGCATTATTTCAAAGGTTCAATTTCATTCCAGCGCGGCTCATTGACTTTTGACAGAAGCGCAACAATTCACCTTTCATTGCTGCTCGCGCTTGGATTTGGGCTTGCTGCACTCAAGATTTATTTTGTGCGAATACCAGGACTGCTGTATTCAACCACCGGACCATTGTTTGGCGCGAGCTATGCTTCCATTTATGCGCAATTACCGTTTTTGAAAATTCTCTTTGTGATTTCAATTCTTGCGTCGCTTGCAATTCTCTTTGGAAGCTTGCTCTCAGAACGAAAAGCACGCACTATTGTTGTCTCGGCTTTTATCCTCTACTTCGGCGCTTCAATCATTGGAGGATTTCTCTACCCGCTTGCGCTCGAACAGCTCGTGGTAAAGCCAAATGAGTTGGTCAAAGAAACACCGTTTATAAAACACCATATTGCTGCGACGCAAAAAGCATGGGGCATTGATACGATTGAAGAACGAGACCTTAGCGGAGAAACCGAGCTCACGTATGAAGACATTAAAAACAATCCATTAACAATCAAAAACATCCGCTTGTGGGATCGTGAACCGCTGCTGAACACCTTTGGCCAGATTCAAGAAATCAGAACGTATTATGATTTTATTTCCATTGACAACGATCGCTATCAATTAGGTAAAGAATACAGGCAAGTCATGCTTTCTACACGAGAACTAAACTCTGAGTCATTGCCCAGCAGAATGTTCATCAACGAACGACTGACCTTTACACATGGTATGGGATTGACGCTTGGGCCTGTGAACGAAGTAACACAAGAAGGCCTGCCGGTGTTGTGGATCAAAGACCTGCCGCCAGTATCAAGCATTCCCTCATTGAAGATCACACGGCCAGAGATCTATTTTGGCGAGCTCTCAAATGACTATGTCATTGTTAAGACAAAGGCCAAAGAATTTAATTATCCCTCGGGAGAAGAAAACATCTTTAGCATGTACAACGGCACAGGAGGCGTAGTGCTGAGCTCAGTATTGCGCAAAGCCTTGCTTGCCTGGCAGTTAAAATCAGCCAAGATTATTTTATCAAACGATATCACTTCTGAAAGCCGTATTTTGTACTTCAGGAACATCCATGACCGCGTGAGAAAGGCCTTGCCATTCTTGCGCTTTGATAGCGATCCGTACATAGTCATTGCTGACGGCAGGTTGAAATGGATTTATGACGCATACACCACAAGCAATCGTTATCCATATTCGCAGCCAGTGCAAGGTGGAACAAATTACATGCGAAACTCAGTCAAGGTTGTGATAGATGCATATGATGGAAGCCTTCAAGCCTATGTTGCATATCCAGAAGATCCCCTCATCAAAACATTCTCAAAAATGTTCCCGGGCATATTTAAGGACATACAAAAACTGCCAGTTGAGCTCAAAGGACATATTCGTTATCCTCAAGATCTCTTTGCCTATCAGACAGCAATGTATGCGACGTACCACATGGATCAGCCGCAAATCTTCTATAACAAGGAAGATCAGTGGGAAATTCCAGCGATTACTGAAAAAGAACCAATCATGCGTCACTTAATCATGAAGCTTCTCGGAGAAAAGGAAGAAGAGTTCATCCTCATGATTCCCTTTACGCCGCGAAAGAAAAATAATCTTGCATCATGGATGGTCGCGCGTTCTGATGGCGAGCACTATGGCAAACTCATTGTCTATCGTTTTCCAAAACAAAGCTTGGTCTTTGGCCCACAACAAATCATGAACAGAATTAATCAAGATCCAGAGATTTCCCAGCAACTCTCACTCTGGGACCAAGGAGGCTCACAAGTCATTCGTGGCAATCTGCTCGTTATCCCTATCGAAGAATCACTTATCTATGTGCAACCACTCTACCTCAAAGCAACAGGTGGAAAAATCCCTGAACTCAAACGAGTGATTGTTGCATACAAAAACAAAATAGCAATGGAAGAGACCTTAGATGAAGCACTCGCAGCCATCTTTGGCAAAGCACAGCCTAAACAAGAAGTAAGAGAGAAAATTGCGGTGGATGAAAAAAATCTCATCCGGCAAGCCAGAGAACATTATGAACAATCTCAGCAAGCGCTTCGCGATGCAGACTGGGCACGCTATGGAGAAGAACTACAACGTCTTGGAGAAGTTCTTGAACAAATGGCGCGCAAGTGAGAAGGATATGCATATGGACGTTCTTCAAGATCTATGTACAAAAATCATCTAAATAAGACAAAGGGTTTTTACACACAGTTGGTTTTTAGTTATGTTTATTTTATATCATAGGTTAATGTGAGGAGAAAAGTTCCAGGAATCTCCGGCTAGAGAAGATAATTTTAAACAATATAACTTTAAAGAAATTCCTATGAAAAAGAGGATTTATGAAAAGAAAAATGTTACTCATTAAAAATTAACAAAATTAAGAATTTTTTGATTCAATATGACGAAGTTGTTAAAGGATTAGGAGGAAAATAAGATGGTATCAAAAAAAGGAATTGAAGAATTAAGAAGTGAACAAGCTGAATTGTTTTCTCAAGAGAGGGATACAAAAAAGTTGATAGCTAAAGATGCTATGATTAAACCAGTATTACTTTTCCCTGATGATAATACAGGAATAATCCTAAAAAAGCTAAGAAAGGAAAACATCAATGTTTGTATTGTTGTTGATAAAGAAAAGAAATTTCTAGGGGAGATAGGAGATGGAGATATTATCTCTCTTTTCTTGAAACAGGTAAAACATGAGCCTTTGGTTAAAATCCTGAATATTGGCTACAAAAGAGAATTTAACTATAAAACTGCTAAAGAAATGATGAATAGGCACAAATCAACGGTAGAATTAGATACCCCTATCAATAAAGTAATTGAGCTGGTTTACAAAGAAGGCTTTCAATATATTCCAGTAACAGATAAAAACAAAAAAGTATTAGGTGTTATAACACCCAGCAGCATTATTAATCTTTTGAGAAATTACTAATACGGTGTAAGATGAATCCAGAAGTTTTTTTTGAGTTGAGTAAAATCCTAATCTTAGTAGTGGTTATTTCAGGAGTTATGCGTTTGTTAAAGCAGCCTCTTATAATTGGGTATATACTGAGTGGAATTATTGCCGGTCCCATCTTATTAAACATAATTGAAGCTACAGATACTTTAGCAACATTTTCACAAATTGGTGTAGCGTTACTTTTGTTCATAGTCGGCTTGAATCTCAATCCAAGACTAATTAAATCTGTTGGCAAAGTATCTTTAATTACAGGAATTGGACAAGTGCTTTTTACTTCTCTCATTGGTTTTTTTATTGGAAAATCTCTTGGTTTTTCAACTGTTGCTTCTCTATATATTGCTGTTGCTCTTACTTTTAGCAGCACCATAATTATTATGAAATTATTGTCTGATAAGAAAGATTTGGAGACGCTTTATGGCAGGATTGCTATCGGCTTTCTTCTAGTGCAGGATTTCATTGCTATATTGATTCTTATGATCATTTCTGCAATGAATAAGGGCATGAGTTTGGGTTCATTGGCTTTTGAAACTTTGCTAAAAGTAACTGGCGGATTAGTTTTTTTGTTCCTGTTAACATTGTATCTGCTACCTGCGATTACTAAACTCATCGCTAAATCTCAGGAATTCCTGTTGCTTTTCTCTATTGGTTGGTGCTTTGGGATTGCGTCTATTTTTTATTATATTAATTTGTCAATAGAGGCAGGTGCATTGCTTGCAGGAATAACATTATCCCTTTCTCCGTATCACTATGAGATTAGCTCTAAAATGAAGCCATTGAGGGACTTTTTTTTGATATTATTTTTCATCTTGCTTGGCTCTCAAATGGCTTTAGCAAACATATACCAAAATATAATCCCTATTATTATATTCTCCCTGTTTATACTCATAGGGAATCCATTAATCGTAATGGCATTAATGGGTGTTTTGGGTTACACAAAACGAAATAGCTTTTTGGCAGGATTAACCGTTGCACAAATCAGCGAATTTTCATTAATACTTGTTGCAATGGGCGTTACAGTAGGGCACTTAACAAACGAGATATTGTCCTTAGTGACGGTCATAGGCCTAGTTACTATTGCAGGATCGACATATATGATAATCTACTCAAACAAGATTTATGCTGCTCTTTCGAGATATTTAAGTTTCTTTGAAAGAAAAGGAAGAAAAATAGATGAGCATAAATATCATACTGAAGGTAGTTATGATATTATACTATTTGGTTATAATAGGATTGGTTTTGATATTCTAGAATCACTAAAAAAGATTAAAAAGAAATTTCTTATTGTAGATTATGACCCTGATGTAATTATTAATCTTTCTAAAGATGGATTTCACTGCAAATACGGAGATGCAAACGACTCAGAGTTACTCAATGAATTAAATTTTTCGAAAGTTAAAATGGTAATCTCCACAATACCTGTTATTGATACTAACCTGCTATTAATTAATAAAATAAAAGATGAGAATAAAAAAACAATCATCACGGTGGTATCCCATCAAATAGATGACGCGATGAAATTATATGATGAAGGTGCAACCTACGTTATCATGCCTCATTTTCTGGGAGGCAAACATATATCAACTATGATTGAAAAGAATAAACTAAACATTAACCTGTTTATCAAAGAAAAAGTCATACATCTTGAACATTTAAAGACAAGAAAAGAAGCAGGACATGAACATCCAACACATGAGCATCGCTGATATTTTTTATATTAGGAACTCCCCCGACGTATTGGCTATAAGAGGCTTCACCTTTGATGTACTAAAATTGTCCCTTGATTCTTGTCCTTGATTGCTCACTTTGTTCGCTCAGCACAGGGGCTTTTACAGCACCAGTATTTGTCGAAGATATTACATTATTCTTTGGCATGCCATTTTTATTTGTTTCTACGCTAATACCTTGGCTATTCTTTATACGAGGCGGAAAGCTTGACAAATTAGAAGCATCAATGCTGATAGGATTTTGTTTTGTTTTTATTTGGCTAAAGTTTTTTGTATTATAAACCTATATTAACAATATTAGCAAACATGTCATAAGATTCTTCATCTTAAAAACTAAAATATTTTATGAGTATACCTTCTTTAATTTAGGTTTATTTCTTGATTTAATGAAATATATTAGGGTATACACACTATACAGGAATATAATAATGCTGATAGTTACTTGCACCATTGCAAAAATTCTTCCTAACCCTGTCTTTGGCGTTATATCTCCATAGCCAACAGTTGTCATTGTGGCCGCTGAAAAGTACAGAGCATCGATATAACTCAATTTTTCCACATAATAATAGAAAGTTGCACCGCCAAACAAGATTGTTAACACTGCTAAAATCAAATATAAAAATTTGTTACTATAATTCTTAATTTTGTCCTTGTTCATTTTTTGGCTTTAATTTTGTGGATTTCATTCTTTTGAGTAATACAAGTTTATATTTTTTGCTAAATAGATTGAATTTTGATTCGTGTCTTTTTATAAGGACATGTATTAAACTTGAAACTCTAAAAGCTGATACCACTAATACAATAAACAAAAATAATATAACTATATTATGAATTGGTTTCATATGAACGAACAAGAAAATGGTTGGGAATATTATTATTAATAAAAATAACAATGCTGTGAATATCAAGTTTCTAAAAATCATTTTCTCATTAGCAATTTCGCTAGGGTAAAGCTTGACAAAAAACTTAAGAGAGTTTTTCAATAAATCTGAGGCATTTTTTGCAATTCTCAAAGATGGAAAAAATAGCACTATCAAGACGAAAATAATGATAACGTATATATCTTTAAAGTATCGCCATAAAAAGAAGCCTGTTGTAGATATGAATAAAATAACAATGAGGTTATTTAATATCGTTTTCCACTCAAAGAGCATTTTCCTTGCGCTTACCTTATCTTTGAGCATACTCCAAGAAATACTGTTGATGAATTTTGAAGTAAGATTCATGTTTTCTTTTACTCCAGCAGGCACATATTTTGCAGTTAAGCCATATATTTTGTCGGTATAATTTATCAAAATTGACATTGCAATTGATGAAAGCACGATGATTGCAGCTGTTATGCTGACTAAATCTATCCCTGTTACAACCGCTGCTGATTCTTTTGCAATAAGCAGCGAAAACTCGCCAACAGATAGCATTGCTATTCCGCTAAAAATCGCTCGCCTGCCATCAAAGTTTGTGAACAAGTAGCTTCCAAATCCGATAGACAGGAACTTGGATAAGAGACTAACTAACAGCAGTATTAAGATTAAATAGATGCTATTGAGAACAGAGGAAAAATTAACTATGGTGCCTATTGAGAAAAAGAATAGAGATGTAAAGGTGAGTATAAATGGATGAATTGCTTTCTCAAATATTTTTGAATTTGGCAATGAAGCAACAATATTGCCTGCTAAAAATGCGCCAACTGAAGGCGATAAATTAAACAAATAAGCTAAAAAACTCATTCCTCCGCATAAGCCAATAGAAATAAAAGTTATTGTGTCTTCTGCGCTGTATTTTATCAGCCATTTTATTAAAGGTTTTAGAATTCTTTGAATTATACTATAAGCTATAACCATAAGAGTCAATGAAATCAAAAGCTTAGCAAAAAGGTTTAAAGGGGCCAAATCAACTTTTGCATTAAGGCTTGAAAAAAATGTCAAAGCAAAAACACCAAACACATCTTCCATAATCAATACTGCAACAAGCAAAGGCAATTCTTCCCTTTTTGACATTCCTTTTTGCTCTAGTATTTTGACAACTATGACTGTGCTTGTAATAGACAATATTACTCCAATATAAAGCGAGGTTATAAAATCTAGTCCAAGAAGAAGCGAGGCATAATATGAAAAAAGAAAAACTGCGCCTAGCTTTGTAACAGCTATTATGATAACTCTTAACCCCAATCTAAGCAAGTGCTGAAGGCTAAACTCTATGCCTAGTGTAAACAGCAATAAAATAGCGCCAATCTCAATTGCAGAATTTATCAGCGAGGTATCTTTGATAAGACCTAAAGTGTTTGGACCAACAATTGCCCCAACAAGCAAAAGCCCTAAAACAGAAGGCTGCTTAAATCGTACAGCAAGCACTCCTCCAAGTATTGAAAATAAGAGTATTAATCCCAATTCTATTGAAAATGCCATGGCAATGATTGAGAAATAGATTGTATATAAAATTTGTTAATTTAAATGTGATTTCCGACAAGAACGGTTTATTTAAAGAACGCCAAATATCAAATTTTTCAATTTTTATAATTTTTAAATTAAATAGAACATCTTATGATTTTAATCATAACCTCTATCTATCTTTTTGCTACTTCTGAATGAAATTAATCACATAAAAAGTAAATGAAAATAGTTTGTTATGCAGTTTCTTAATGTTTAGAAGCGTTAATAAAACTCTTTTTGTAAAGCCAGTTTTTCAGAACAATTGGAGTAATTATTGTTGTCAATAAGCTCATCAATACCAATGAAACATAGATATCCTGTTTTATAAGCCCTGCGTTTAAACCCCGCTTTTTTATGATTAATTTCATTCAGACGGCAATGTATGCAACATACCACATGGATCAGCCACAAATCTTCTATAACAAGGAAGATCAGTGGGAAATTCCAGCGATTACTGAAAAAGAACCAATCATGCGCCACTTAATCATGAAGCTTCTCGGAGAAAAGGAAGAAGAGTTCATCCTCATGATTCCATTTACGCCGCGAAAGAAAAATAATCTTGCATCATGGATGGTCGCGCGTTCTGATGGCGAGCACTATGGCAAGCTCATCGTCTATCGTTTCCCAAAACAAAGCTTGGTCTTTGGCCCAATGCAAATCATAAACAGAGTTAATCAAGATCCAGAGATTTCCAAGCAACTCTCACTCTGGGACCAGGGAGGCTCGCAAGTCATTCGTGGAAACCTGCTTGTTATCCCGATAGAAGGGTCACTCATCTATGTACAGCCACTCTACCTCAAGGCAGAAGGCGGAAAAATCCCTGAACTCAAACGAGTGATTGTTGCATACAAAAACAAGATCGCAATGGAAGAGACATTAGATGAAGCACTCGCAGTCATCTTTGGCAAAGCACAGCCTAAACAAGAAGTAAGAGAGAAAATTGCGGTGGATGAAAAAAATCTCATCAAGCAAGCCAAAGAACATTATGATCAATCTCAGCAAGCGCTTCGCGATGCAGACTGGGCACGCTATGGGGAAGAACTGCAACGCCTTGGAGAAGTTCTTGAGCAAATGGCGCGCGAGTGAGAAGGATATGAAAGAATTGTAGTTAAAACGTAATTGTTATAATGTATACTACAATATAGATTTAAGAGTACCTATCATACTCCTAATTTTTGTATGTGCACAATTAACCGAAATATTTATATAATATGTGCCCATACGATATTATATGACCTACATAGAAACACTAAAACGGAATAATAAAGAATATTACTACCTTACCAAAAACGTAAGGCTCAGCTTAAACAAATGGAAAAAAATCAGGATTTTCTTAGGGGATAAAAAACCTTCAAAAGAAGAACTAAAAAAACATGCCAAAGATATAGAAGATAAATCAAAACCATTCTTGAAATTATCAAATTATGCTTACCTCTCAGAACATGACGCAGAAACTTTACAGGATTTAAAAGAGAGTTACCATGTATGGCTAAAACACATTCCTAAAAGTGTAAGAGAAAAGCTGAATGAGGATTTTGTAATACGTTTTACCTACCATACCAATGCAATTGAAGGCAATCGGCTTACTTTAAGACAGACATCTCTTATTTTGAAAGATAAAGTTATCCCGACGGGTGTAAGGGCAGAGGATTATAATGAAGCAATAAATGGAAAAGAATGTTTGGATTATATAAAAAATTACAATGGAGAATTAAATACAAAATTTATTGAAAAAATCAACGGAATTCTTACGAAAAATACAGGCGTAGTCTATGGTGGAAGAATTCGATTTTTTGATGTGAAAATACAAGGCTCGACACATGTCCCTCCACTCCACTCCGAAGTCAAAAAACATCTGCTTAACTTCTTTAAATGGTATAGTGCGAATAAAAATAAATTACATCCTTTTGAATTAGCTACCGTGATTCATGCGAAATTAACATGGATACACCCATTTGAAGATGGAAATGGCAGATCTGCGAGAGCAATTATGAATTTTATTCTAATAAAAAAAGGTTTTCCTATGTTTTTTATCCCATTCGAGAAAAGAGAAGAATATTACCAATCATTAGAGATTGCTGACAAAGGAGAATACAAAGAGTACGTCTCTAAAATTTTGCACTTGATAATTGACCAAATAAGAAGTTACGGGCACAATAAAAAAGAATAAACCTTTTACTGTGCACATACAATAATACTTAATGTTTTCCTTCTTTTTCAAAATGAGGCTTATGCGATATGTAATTAGCAAGAGCAATCAAAATAATACCTATAGCGAGGTATAGGATGCTTAGGGGAGTATTAAACTCCATCATCACAACACTCTTAAAGAAATACACCATCAGGATAATGATTATCACTTTTGTCAATACTGCCTTTAATTCCTCCAATGAATGGAATGTAAGCCATTTGGGATAGAGTAGTTTTCCTTCATCTATAAAATCTATTTTGCTGATAAACAGTTCATATACGCCAAGCGCAATGATTATCAGAATTATTCCCAATAAAAACTCGTCAATTGAAGAAATAAGGTAAACAATAACCACATTCGTTTCAAGACTTCCCCCTTCTTGATATGAATGAGTGATCTCACTAAACGCTTTAATAGTGCTATGCACACCAAGATAAAATGCGGCCAGTGATGAAATAAGCAATGCAAAAACCACAATGAGGATAACGAAACGGAAACTCCACATTGCCTTCTCAAATTTCTGCTCTATTTTGCCCGCCATGTTTTAACAACAAATAAGGTTCTATAAAAATGTTTGTTTTTGACTTTTAACAAAATACTTTAAGCGATTCGTTAACTGCATTATTTTTACTCATTTTTTCCTATTATTTATTTTTTGAAGATATTATCGCTTATTTTACTTTTTGCTGAATTGTTAAATATAAATATGACTTAATTCAAAAAAAATACAATTCCTGTATCTATAGTATGTAATCTAATAAATTAAGCAAAGTTTATATATAAGTTCATGCACAGAATTTCTTAAGGTGATGCAAATGCTATTAAAAGAAATTTCTGTCAAGAAAATAGAACAAAAATACAAGAAAGAAAAGAATGCAAAAGTAAAACAAAGACTGCACATTCTCTTACTTTTAAAAGAAGGCTGGACTCAAAGAGAGGCGGCAAAAATGCTGCACATTTCTAATGGTATTGTGCCATTCTGGAAAGCAAGATTTGAATCTGGGGGCTTTGATGCTCTCCAAGATTTGGAAGGGAGAGGAATTAAGTCAAAAATGGGCGATGAGGGGCTAAGTATGTTGAGATCTGCGATGGAAGAGCCCATCCCTTCAGGGGATGGCTATTACAGGTGGTGGAACAGTAAGGACACTCGCATTTTTGTAAATGAGTATTTTGGATTAAATTATACCAGACAGCATATTTGTAAGATTCTGCACTTTATAGGATGTTCTATGCAAGTTCCACGATCGCGAAATAAGTCAAGAAATCAGGAAGACGTCTATAATTTCAAGCGAGATTTTAAAAAAAACGAGAAAGTTTGGATAGGGATGTAATCATAATAACCTATGATCAAGCCCGTTTTACTCTTGATGCAGACATAAGAAGGTGCTGGGCTCCAATCGGAAGCAGGCCAATAGTTTTCAAGAATGGCTCTAAAAGAGCAATAAATGTTGGAGGTGCATACACCTCAACAAACGAATTCTATTTTTATAAAATGAAATACCAAATCAAAGAAAAAGTTCTTTGGAACATAAAATTATTGAGAATGAAATATCCCAAAATGTTTATTCTTTTGGACAAAGCAACTTGGAATAAAAATAAATCAGTGATAGGGTATTTGGAAAAGTATACTATTCCATACATGTTCTATCCGACTGGTTCTTCTGACTTGAACGCTACTGAATTTTGCTGGAAATTAAGCCGAGAAAATGTTACGTCAAACATTTCCCATAATTCGGAAAAGCAACTATTTGATAATTTGGCATCTTATTGGAACAACCAACCTTTTAAGCATAATTTGCTCAATTATTTAAGTTACTGACTATCATTGCTCATGGGTTAGAAGAATACTTCACTGGATTTTACGATGTTGATAATATTTTCAAATTCATATTTCAAGTTTTTGAAAGTATGAGTGTGTCACAAGCGACATTCCTTTTATTTCAAATAATGTTGTGGATTCTTTTAATAATTTCGTACTTACTTATTTTTAAGAAAGATTGGATTTTAGTTTTATTAACAATCCCTGCTGTGGTGTTCATTTTTGAAATCCACCATCTCGTTAAAGCAGTAATTTCTTGGGAGTATTATCCAGGAAGTATAGTTGCTATTTTCTTCCCAATACTTGGCTTCTTTTACTGGAAAGAGTTAATAAAACTATATAAAACTAAAAATAAGTAAGTGTACAATTCTTGCCAAAAATTAATGACGGATTCCAGATTTACTCAAGCCACGCTGCGCTCTCGTTCCGCTAACGCTCCACTCAGGTCACTTAACAGGCATTAATTGAAATTAATTTTTGCCCCTTTAGGCGAATTTATATAGTCTGAACTTATAACAAATAACATGATTCAAATACTCCTCACAGCATTGATGTGGATGTTCGCCCCAATCCCTTGGATTGTTACTGTCATTCACGTACTCATAAAAAATAACGGGTGGCGCGCAAGTCGTGCTAAAGCAACAGTTTGGGTAGTTTCAATCGTAATATGGGCGATTCTTGCATGGTGGCTCAAATCCAACTATCAAATTTTATTTGAGCAACAATTCTCAACATCAATTTCAATATTCTTTGGAATCGCCCTACTGATTATTGCCGCCGTAATCGAAATAGTAACGACCCAAGCTCTCGGTAGAAAACGAATTCTTGGTAGTAGCGAATTTGAAAAATCTCAAGATAAATTGATTACGGCTGGAATTTACAAATACGCGCGCCACCCTCGGTATGTTGAACATCCATTATGGTTTGTGGGATTGGGGCTCACATTTGGATACACATCAATGCTTTGGTTTGCTCTTTATCTTTTCATTGCATTAGCAATTACAGCGCATTTTGAAGAACAAGAGCTAATAAAACGTTATGGTGAGGAGTATTTGAAATACAAAAAGAGTACGCCTGCTTTTTTTATCGGGGGCAAAAATTAACTCTCCCTCACTTTGTTCGGTCGGCACGTTGCACTCTCGCTACGCTCGGCTCACTTAACAGGAATTATATTGAATTATTACTCAGAAAATTTCGGCTAAATAGCTAACCTACTACCCCTACGAAAAATATATAAAGAATAAAGAAACTCTCTAATTTGGGAAATTCAAAATGTCTCAACTAACCGCACAACCGTCAACAAGAGCTAGTGGCATAGTAGAAAAACTTGGCTTGGTAAAAAGAATTATCGGTTACGAAAACAGACACAATTTTACTGCTTCTGTAGCTCAATATTCAACTGAAACTACAACCACAACTAACCTAGAACTTATGTTAGAAGGAGGAGAAATTTTACCAATCAGCTTTAACAGCTTTGTGGGCTATGAAATGGTTGGAGAAAAAGTTACCTACCGTCAAACTACTGAAAAAGTTGATGGACAGTTAGGTGGCAGACAGGCTACTCAAGATACGGTAATTCAAGAACTGCTTCCTGAAAATCAGAATTTGCCAAATTATAGGGCAGTAGATGTTAAGTTTGTGAAATAAGTACGCCGAAATTTTCTTCCGTCATAACTCTGCTTGCGCAGGTCAACCCCACTCCGCAAACATATCGCAGTAATAATAGATGTTTAATCCTAAAGAACCCGCTTCTGTAAGTCGCTGTAATTCTCTAAATGTTTGCTCGTAGGGTTGACGAATATAACGGTGGTTATATTGAATTATTACTCGGCATTTTTTCCTTTATTTCTTTGTGGATAAGTTTCACTTAAACCATTTTGCAGCAGCAATAACGGCAGGCAAACACGGATTTCTTGGTGAAATCCTGCTCACAAAGGATTTTTCCCACACTTCGCATGGGAAAAATCCTCTGCATTCGATTTGCCGCCATTGCTGCTGCTCTGGAAAAAATGCCTGCGTCATAACTTTTCGGATTTTTTGGAAATCCTCAACCCTGCATCCTGATTTTTCCAGCTCTCGCTCATTGGCATTCGCAGAGGGAAAAATCTGGCAGGGCAATATAACGCAGATTATATTGAATTTGAGAACCTGCATAGAAATAGCGCGCGTAATCAATCCCACTTAACTGGGGTATAAGGATGTGGATAAAGATTTTTTATTTTGTGTTTTTCTATTTTAGGAAATATCCAGCCATCTTTCTTTTGTATATACTGAATACAAATAATAGTAGTGTTTGGTGTTCCCATTTCCCAGATAACATGTCTACATGTACCACAAGGAGTTGTACTGCTTTTTTGAACTCTTGGTACTGGATCTGCAACAACCACATGTTTTACTTTAGCTTTATAAGATTCATTCAGTATCATGTTTGCTATTGCATGTCTTTCTCCACAGATATTACCATTTGAGATTGACGTTTCAAAACAAGCTCCATCATAAATCTTTCCACTATCCGACATAACAAAAGCATAAAAAGTATCAATTCCATCTTTTGATTTTCGTAGCTTGTTATATTTCACTACTGTTTCTTTTGCATGTTCAATTAGCTTTTTTTCATTTGAAGTAAAGGTAACCATAGGTTGTATACAATTAAGAAAGTTTATTAATATTGCTATTTGCGCGTGAATTGCAGGTGCAGGTTTGTCTCGCCAACAGTGTGCGCACTATGTCTTAGTTCGTTTTTCATTTTCTTTTTTCCGATGGTTTTTTATAGAAGACAGCTCACGCTAGTTTAACATGGTTTTTTTCAGAGCGCAACCATCTCGCGCTCGATTTTTTTCTAGAAGTCTTGGAATAAAAAGATTACGACGCGGCGTAATTTATAGACCTGCTTTCATCTGCGGATTTCGCTTCGCTCAATCCGCGAGGGTTCAGCAGGTCACGCCGCTCCTAAATTTCTACCATAAACTTATAAATAAGCCGTTTCATCATCATTTATAATGGGAGATTTCAAGCGCGACAGGAAAGGGGGAAGAAGAGGCTCTGACAGGGAATGGGAGCCAAGAAGGCCGGAAAGGAGAGAATTCGGAAGGCCAGCCCTGGAAATGCACACTGCAACATGCGCGAAATGCGGCAACAGGTGCGAGGTTCCGTTCAGGCCGACAGGCGAGAGGCCGGTTTACTGCAGCGACTGCTTCAGGAAAGGCGATAAATTCGGAGAAAGGCCTGAATCAAGAGAAACAAATTCTTATAGTAAAGGGGAACTCCAAGAAATCAACGAAAAACTGGATAGGATTTTAACGGCTTTAGGGCAGAGATAGGCTATAGTTAAAAATGATGCTTGATTGGTACGCCTTTTGGCATTTTGTTATCATAATCGCCTACCTATATGCGGCTATATTGATTTACTTCTTCAGAAAAAGCAAAAACCTGAAAATTAATATTGATATTAACGCAAAAGACCTGTTTTTCACGCTTGCAATGTTTGTAATTTTGATGGTTCTGCTGTTTATTGTAAAATCTTTTGGATTGTTGGAATCACATACGATAGAGATAAGCACATTAAAATTAATTCTTATAATTACTTATCTAATAATAATTGTAGCTCCTGTTGAAGAAGCCTTATTCAGGGGAGTAATAGCTTTTTGGTTGGTAAAGAAAACAAATATTTTCTTGGGCTGGATTATTTCGGCGATTGTTTTTGGGCTGGCTCATCTTCCGAATGGCGCATTAGGTGCAAATTTACTTGATTGGAATTGGAAACTTGCTTTGATTGCGGGAGTTTCAGGATTATTTTTTGGAATAACTTACCTTAAAACTAAAAGCATAATAAATCCAATCCTGCTCCATGGATTATCAATCACTATCTGGGTTTTATTTTTTGAGGTGCCATGAGAAATAGTGTTTACTGCAATTCCCTTCTCAAAATCTTATGCGCATGATTTATTTCCTTGAACTTCTCCACATTTCCGTCAGGCATGTCTGGATGATATTTCTTTGCCAGTTCCTTGTACTTTATGTCTATGTGCGCAAGATCCAAAACATCATGCTCAACCCCCAAAGTCTCTCTTGCTTTCTTCCGGATTTCTTCCACATCCTTGTCTTCAGAAAACTCATGCACGAACTCTTCAGGCGTTTTCTGCCCTGAAAGAAGCGCATTTACTTCAAGCTCTATGACTTTGAACACCATCTGGAGATTATCAACATATTTCTTTGACGCCTTGTAGCTGTAATGCATATAATGGCCGTCCATGTACCACGCTGCTGAAGCAGGAACATTTTTTACTGCAGAAGTCTCAAGGTCTATGTCAATATCATCTTCGGTAAGCCCAAGTTTCCTCAGAGTTTCAATTATCTTATTCTTGAACTGCTGCGCCCTTCTGTTGAACGAATCCCTGACTGGCAAAACTGCAATCTCATGTCCCTTGATTTTTATTGTGCTCATTTTTAAAAAACAAAATCTTAACTTAGAATTTTGTATCATGTACAGGTTAAAACTGCCGTTTATAAAGGTTGGGATTCATTTAAAATTTTGCAGCTTTTCAACTTTCTTCCACAGAAAATAAGATATGAACAAAGGTATCATGAATGCAAGCGTGAAAAGCACTGTTCCAATTCCGTCTCCTGAAAAATAAAACGAGGCGGCTGCCCCAGTTATGTCAATAGTGTAGCCGGCATAAGCCCATTCCTTAACTGCCTTAAATGTCCACTGCAATATGGCAATGCCTCCCAAAATTTTTGCAACTCCTAGTATTGTATTGAGATAGACCGGATACCCAAGATGCTTTATGATTTCTTTTGACTGCTCAGTCTGCATTAATTCAGAAACCGCGCCAAAGAGCATAAACAATATGAAAAGAACTGTTATAACCCAATAGACTATCTTGATTGTTTTTGGTTTCATATTTAATGGATTAATTCGGATATATTTATAGATTTCTATGAAATTTAAATGAGTTTTACATATCCAAGAAAGATTTATATATAACATGTATATAACTAAACAATAGGTGATTATATATGAACAGTGTTTCAACAATTCAGCTTAACAAGAAGGTTATTGAGCAGCTAAAGGAAGCCAAAGAATATCCAAGACAGACCTATGATGAGCTTTTGGACAAGATGAGCAAAATTTTCATCAAGCTAAAAGAAAGAAACCAGTATGACGAGTTCCTGCACAAGATACAGCAGCCAAAGATGAAAGAGCTGTGGGATAACAAAGAGGACGAGGCATGGGAGAATGCCTAAGTTCGGTGATGTGATTCTGGCAGAGATGCAGTTTGTTGACACTTTCGAGGTTAAATCAAGGCCTGCGCTTGTTTTGTTTGAAGAGTTCGGAAATATTGTTGTGGCCGGAATAACCAGCAACCTTGAAATGAAAGGAATAAATTTAACAAAAAAAGAAGGTGCTGTGAAAGACAGCGTTATTAAATTAAATTATATTTTCACAATATCGGAAAGAATGATAAAAAAGAGCTTATTTTCAATTTCTTCTGAAAAAAAGAAAATTGTTTTATCTGAGCTGGTTAAAAAGTTGGTTTGATGATTGATATTGGAAGAATTTAATGCAGCACAGAGAACATCTTATCAACATGGTTGCTGAAATATAAGTTTTTGCTAATGCAGTCTTAATGGGCAAAAAAGTTTAATACTTATGACATCATCTCGTTAATTTGCCTGTTAAATATAAACCTTGAATAGTTTGTTCGGCTTCAGTGGTAAGTACATAAGCAGGAACTACTTCTTGATTTGGTGGGGTTAATTTGTATCTTGCCAATCCAGCATCCACTAACTCATGTAATGCCCATATCGGTACATCACTTTGAGGCATCACTACACAGCTTGGCCCAATATTACGAAGCTCCCTCCCCTCCTTGCGCCAACTCTTAGCCTCATTAATTGATAATTGCAGTATTGCTAAATGTTCTGATGTTAATTCCATTTTAATTCCTCCAATGCACCATTACATAAGAATAATTACATGGTAATATGCAGTTACTTTTAAACCTTTTGCCCTTTCATATTTATCTTCGCCATAACCTGCTCGTGCATCCTCCTGATAAACTCAATCTTGTCTTCTATCTTCATGATGTCAGTATAGCCCTGCAGAACCAGATTAAAAGCAAAAGGCGAAGGCATTGCGGTATTAATTTCTTTTATCAAAATCATTTTCTTCTCAATGCCCTCTATTATTTTAGTAGCATTGTCAATGTCCATCAAATCTTCCAAAACTTCCCTTCTTGCCTCTTTCAGAATGCAAAAATTCTCATTCATTCTTCTGACTGCGCTTAACAATATCATCGAGCTGACCTGCTGCCTTCCGACTCTTTTCTGGTGCCCCATGTAATTCCGAAGTATCATCAGGGCTCTTGTCGCGCAGTGCCTGAATCTTCTTTTCAGTATTTCGCTCTGCTCAATTGCCATGTCCATTACCTTTCTCATCTCGCTTGACTTTATCAGCTTGAATGCCTGCATGACATTGATATTTTTTTCAGCCGCAACATAAAATCCGTTGTCGCTTATTCCAATCTCAACATCCCTATGCTGGGACCTTGCAATCGCAAATGCAACTGCCCTGGACAAGCAGTCATTGACTCTTCTTCCATAAAGGGAATGAAACACGACAATTTTTCTCTTTGCATTTGCCTCGCCGTAATGCTCTACTATAATTCTGGAATGCGAAGGTATTTCTGCAAATTTAAATTGCTGCTCAAAGTATTGATAAATTGACTCGGCTGAATTTGCATCAACATAAAGAAATTTATTAATAAATTCCATAATTTCTGCTTTGGATTTATTTGAGCAGAATAATTCATTCATCAGCTTCCTGAATCTTCCAATCTCCAACGCCAAATCGAAGCTTAACGGCAGCATTTCTGAAAACCATGAAGGTATTGTCGGAGGCCTCATGACAGATGCATTTACATAAGCCACCATTCCTTTTGCATAAAGAAACTCGTATCTTTCCCCCCCAAGAACAAAAACATCCCCTCTTTTCAGCCTTTCCAAAAACCCCTCGTCAATATGCCCAATAGATTGCTCGCCGACTTTGACAGTCACGAAAGATTCATCAGGAATAGTTCCGATATTGGTCATGTGAATGACCCTGCTCATCTTGCCTTTTTTCCCGACTTCTCCTGTTTCTTCATCATGCCAAATCTTTGCATAGATGTGCCTGTCTTCCAAAGATGTATATTTTCCCGCAAGATACTCGACAATTTCAATGAAATCTTTCCATTCCAGCTCAGTGTAGCAGTAGCTTTGCTGAATTAAATTAAATAAATTCTTTATTTTCCAAGTGCCTTCAAGGCACATCCCATGCACCTGCTGCGCAAGAACATCAAGGCAGTTTTTCGGCAGATGAATCTTGTCAATTTTTTTCTCGATTGCAGATTTCATCAGGACAGCGCATTCAACCAGGTCATCCCTGTCTAAAACTATTATTCTTGCCTTGACTGTGTCGTGCAGCTTGTGTCCTGACCTTCCGGCTCTCTGCAGAAATCTTGCAACTGACTTAGGCGAGCCAAGGCACAGGACCAAATCTATAAATCCTATGTCAATGCCCAATTCCAAAGAAGTGCTTGACACGATTACTTTTAATTCGCCTTTTCTTAATCTGTCTTCAATATTGTGCCTGGATGTTTTTGACATTGAGCCGTGATGCGCCCCGATATTTTCTGTATAATTTTTCGGATATTTTTCTTTCAGGAAATGCACAACCCTCTCAGTAGCCGACCTTGTGTTTGTAAAAATCAAAGTCGTACGATGTGCTTGTATCAAGTCGTCCATTAGTGTATACATCGCATTGTGCATCATAATATGATCTTCCCCGACTAAATTTATTACAGGCGAAAGAACTTTCAAGTCCATGTTCTTGATGAACTGGACGTCTATGATTTTGCAGTCCCTTAATTTTCCGTTTTGATAGCCGACAAGAAATTTTGCAATCTCTTCCAATGGCGCGATTGTTGCGCTTAACCCAATTCTGGTCATTGACGGAGAGATCCTGTTTAATCTTTCAACAGACAATGACAGATGAACGCCCCTCTTGTTTTCTGCAAGGGCATGGATTTCATCCTCTATAAACCATTCAACATTTTTTAAGAGTTCGCTGAACTTAACTGAAGTCAGCATGATTGCAAGGCTTTCAGGAGTTGTAATCAAGATGTGGGGAGGATGCTTGAGCATCTTTGCCCGTTCCGACATTGTAGTGTCTCCAGTTCTTGCAGCAACCCTCACATTAAGTTTCTTGCCTGCAATCTTTTCCATTTCCTTTAAAGGCTCAACAAGATTGACTTTGATGTCTTCGGACAATGCTCTTAACGGGCTTACGTAAACGCAGTAAACCCGATTTTCCAGGATTCCTTTCTCGCTTGAGTCAATTAATTCGTTTAAAATTGAAAGGAAGGAAGTTAAAGTCTTTGTAGCTCCAGTCGGAGCGCTTATCAAAACATTATTTCTTGAATGGATCTCCATGACACCGTACAATTGCGGCAGAGAAAATTCCTTGAACCTTGTGAAGAACCATTTATCTATAATAGGGTTCAGTATGTGCCTTAACTGCTCCGGCTTGTAGGGTTTTTCTGCGTAGGTTATCATATTATTAATAGTAGATATTTTTTTCTATATTGAAAATAAAAATCCATCTGAAAATTTAATATTAGTTAACGCATAGAAATTTATAAAAGTGTTGGTTTGGGCAATCTATAGTGTCGGAAGTAAATAAATGAGCAATGTTAATCCGACATTATAGATATCCGGAATGCGAATATCTTTTAAATCATTGTTTTGGAGGAACCTCTATTTGTTTTTTACCAAAATAACGAAAATTGCATAATTCATCTGGATTTTTTTGGTTATCTCTTTATCATGTCCAAGAGCCCCCAGCATGTGAATAGAGTTTTTCGAATAATTCATTTCATCGCAGACTCCAAACATTAACTAAAAACAGTTTAAAAAATTAATAAAATTATTTTAATGAACTCGTTTAATGCGCTGGGAAAGCTACTGGAAAGTTTACATAAAAAATAGGTGTCCAGAACCAAAGAAACGGCAAAATTATTCAGTGAAAAAATAATTTAAAATGAAGTCAACAATTTTCCCCAGTATACAAATCCCCACACTCCAAAACAATAAGCTTTTAAATCAAACGAACATTAATATTCTTACGTGGGGGTGTGTATTTTGCAGTTTATTTCTGAAAGCAACAAGCAGGACTATATCACAATAGAGGAAAACGTATTCACTCACAAGCAGATTGAAGTGAGAAACGGAATAACATTCATGCGGATGAAAAAGAGGATATTAAAAAGGTAGTTCCCATGAACGATAAAAAACTTCTTAGGCTTCTTATAATCGTCCTGATAGTCTTCCTAATACTTAATATTGTGTTTTTGGCACTGAAAATAATCACAAGCTTCTGGTTCTGGATTGTGATAATAGTAATCGGAATTTTCGCTTATAAATGCCTTCCAAAAATTAAGAAACTGTGAATTATAAAATCACAAATATATTTAAATAATCCGCGAATCCCGGGCTTATGGTTTTAGACAGGAGGGCATTTTTTACCATTGGGCCTCTTGCGTTGGGTGCTTTAGGATCGTATTTCTATCTTGATAATGAATCAATGGTAAAAGCTCCAAAGAAAGATGGATTCATTGCTGCTGACCTGCATGCCCATATAAAACTGCCAGGTTCATCTTCAGAGCTGGAAGAAATTCTCAAGGAATGCGTTGGAAGGATAATCGGGCTTACTTACAAGAAAGACCACAATGTAGAGTACATTTCATATGATAGCCTAGTCGGCTCTGCCCATAGCCCGGTCAAAAAATTTGCAGAGGAATTATCCTTGAAGGTAGACGAGATTGGACAGGGTTTTGCAAAATTTGAGCTTAACGGGGAAACTGGATATCTTGCAAGATCCCAGGAAGTTGCATCAGATTTCCATATTCTTGCTCTTTTTAGCAGAGGGTTGATAGAGAACTATGCAGACTCAATAATGGCAGTTGATTCCATACACGAGAATAGTGGAATTTCAATTTTTTGCCACCCTTATGTCAAAATGAAGGGTTCTGGAAATTATTCAAGTAGTGAGATTGTGCCACCGAGAACAGACAAAAGTTCCGTTCAGAAAGCATATAATGTTGTTTCCAGCGGATATGTTTTTAATCCTAATGATAAAATATGTCCGGAGGATGAGAAAAAAATTGAAATTTTATTCGGCATAACTGACCAGCCGGAATGCTTCAGCGGAAACAGCATAAACGCTTTATGGATAGGGCACAGGGAAGCAAATGAGAAAGCACTCGAAGGCGCGCGGGCTCATGAAAAAAAAGGAATAGCTACTACTGATGCCCACACTCTGCAGCAGGTTGCCACATCAGCGATCTATCTGCCCAAAAACTGTGTCCAGTCAGTTGAAAGCCTGAAGACAAGCATCTTGGCAGGAGATTACGAATTATACTGCAGATATGTCAGCCGCGGGAGTTTCATCAGAGGTCAGCTGAATAATATTTTCTAGAAAGATGAAGAGGGCTTCGCTGCTCGTCCCAACCAGCAAGCTGTCAGTTATAGTTTTCCAGTTCCCTCCAAGCCGTTTCGCAAGCATGCTTTGGATCTGCCAATCTGACGTTTAGCCAAAATTAATGCAAGTTAACTTGCGGTCCCTTGCATCAAGGGTTTGTGCATAATCACTATTGACAATTGGAATAAGGCACTTTTAACTGCAAATGGACTCACAGCTACGCACCCCCCAAAATTTTGAAGTAAATCTTATATTTATAGATTGTCCTTATATTATATATAAATAAATTAGAATAAAAAAGAAAGGCTTACTTAGCCTTTCCCAGAATCCTGAAAACTTTTGTGCCGCAAGTCCCGCAAAGGCCTTTCATTGCCCTCATGCCGTTCTTCATCGTGACTTCCTTTCCGTCTTTAATCTCGACTTCTTTCCTGCACTTCATGCACCTTCCTCTTGCCATGTATTACACCTCGATAGTTTAACCTAATCTAGGATTTTAATACCTATAGGTCATATTAGGAAGGCAGTTATATATAAAGATTTGGTTTTTTATGAGTAATTTGTTACTTTTGGGTTGAGAATGAAGGTTTTTCAGCAATAATCATTTAATTAATACTGATTCACCAAAATCATGATAAAAACCCCGCTTGAAGGGCTATTAGAAACAGAACTATCCAAGATAGGCAGCAGTTTAAGGCCTAGAATCTACTTTGATGATATAGCAAAAGATTTTAGTTTTCTGGCTGTTCCAATCCCTAAAGACCTTAGCCCTGAAACTTTAAGTGGATATTATGAAAAAATTTGCTCTGAATTTGGAGAAGCAGGTGCCACTGATGCGCAGCTTGATAGGATAACGGGAAACGTTCCATTATTTAGAAGGCGGGCAGTTGCCGGAAAATTCCTTATAGATTATGAGATATATAATCCCAGAGTAACTGATCAAAGCAAAGAAATTAGTCATAGCCTAAAGCTGTATAATGCACTGATTGCTCAAAGATTGTATGACGTAGAAATGGCCCATTTATATGTTATTGAGTTTCCGGATGAATTTATAGATAATGATTTTTCTACAACAGGTGCAGCATATCTTTCAGGTATCGGCATTTCAGCTGAAGGCGAGGTGAATGTAGAGGCACTAAACTTGGATGAATTTGGATTATACGCTCCATTTCTGCGTTCTATTGCTAATCAGTTCAATGATACAAAAAAACCCGTTGAGATTATAGTTTCTGAATTAATGAGGTTCTTGGGAATTCATAAGTGATTTAATTATTTGCGCTGGGATTCAAAGTATACTTTAAATTTTTCTATATAGAATAATCTTATATAGGCATCTAAAATTATAATCCTAATGAGTATCGAAGATTATTTGATAGGCACAAGAGAAGAGTTGGAAACTCGGGTGAGTGGAACTGATTATGACAAGAATTATCATAGAGAAGCTAACGTAGCCATAGTTGCATGGCTTTTATCAGGTTATTTAGATTACAAATTTAAAGTACCTATAACATACACAATTCTGCCTAGCGCAATTTTAGCAGTTGATGTCGCAATAAGAAAATTAGGTGATGGATTTTATGGTGGGACTTTAACTCCGGGGTTAATAGGTTTAATTAGGCAATACACCAAAAGTTTTTAACTCACTCCACAATCTCCAAAAGCTCTTTTATATCATTAATTTCATAATCCGCCATTGAGCTTCTTGCCTTTGGATTTCCGTATTTGGCAAAGCAAGTCACCATTCCAAGCTTCCTTGCGCCGTCAATGTCCCTTTCAGGCCGATCCCCAACCATCAGGCACTCATGCGGCTTTAGCTTTAATTTATTAAATGCAACAATGAAGGGCTTATTGCTTGGCTTCAGCTCTCTTGTATCTTCGAATGTCACCACAACATCAAAAAAATGGTTGATTTTCATCGAGACCAGCCTAATCCAAGCCTTTAATCTTGGTGCATCAGAAACAATTGCCAGTTTTATTCCCCTTTGTTTTAATTCAAATAAAACTTTCCCAGCATGAGGGTATGGCTCAAGAAAACCTGTCCTGACTCTTCTGTAAGCCACTATTCCGCTTGCAAGAATTTCATAGTCAATCGTTTTAGTGAGTTTCTTCAGGAATTTCTGGAAGATGGTCTTTTCCTCAAGCCCGTACTTGTCATAAAGGACAAATAATTCTTTTGTTGCTTTTTCCTTGCTAACATTCAGGCCTGCGCCAATCATTGCGGCAAGGGCAGCATCGCAGCTTACCTTCTTCATTGTCATGAAGTCTATTAATGTATTGTCCAAGTCGAAGATTACCGCTTTGAGCATAATTAATTGAGAATAAAACGATTATTTAAATGTTTGTTGAAATCATTGATTAGAAAAAATTTGAATCTTTTTAAGGAATTTAATGTTTGCCATTGCCAATTACATATTTTTTCACGCCTTGGGTTGCATGCACTGCATTCGGCATCATTAAGCTTCTTAATTCAGGAACGCCACTTTCCAGCCTGTTTTGAATTAAACCGTAAATGCTCTCTGCAAACCTTGACATGGTGTCTCCGCCCATTCCTTCAAGAGTATAAGTTGTTATCTTATTTCCTGTTGCAAGTGGTATTCCTGTACCGATGGCATAGGCTTCTATTCCATGTGTTTTTATCGTTCCTCTTGCTTGGTCAGAATCGACACCTACAATGAGAATTTTGTTCTGCCTCTCAAGAAGATTTAAAGCAATAGCATCGTCTGTTTTGTAATTATAAGCGCTTCTTGGATTTCTTCTATTCTCAGAATCATAAAATTTTCTTAATTCTCTTGCTTCTCCAAGCAGCCCCAGTACACCCTGCTTATTTAGGTGGATATTATTATTGTTTACAATCTTTAGAAAATAGTGGTTTTATTTAAATCTTTTTCTTTTTACTATTTGAGATTATACATGATAAAATCCAAAACCCTTTTTTCATATTTCTCAGGATTTATTGAATGCGCCATTCCATGCTCAGCTCCTTTTACAATCCACAATTCAGCTTTATTATTCGCATCATGAAGTAAATACGCTTCATCAACAGGAATCTGTGAGTCTTTATCTCCGTGTATGATAAATATGGGGATGTTCAGTTTTTTTATATTATCAGCAGGGTTGGCTTCATCTATGTCTATTCTTAATAAGATCAATCCATATAATCTTGTCAAATATGTTAATGGAAATTTTAAGATAGAAAATGGGCTATACATATGTTTAATCATGTGATTTAATTCCGCATAAGAACTATCAGCCACAATCGCTTTCACATTCTTATTTTGATTCATTAATGCAACAGCCCCTCCCATTGAAAACCCATACAGCCCGATTTGAGAAATGTTCTTTTTTGTTTCCAAATAATTAATCGCTCCCAATAAATCATTTTTCTCAAGATAGCCCACCGTGGTATATTTTCCCTCGCTATTCCCGAAACTCCTAAAATCAAACAAAAAGACATTGAATTCTTTTGAAAGAAATTTCGCAATTCCAAGAAGGTTTGCCTTGTCGGCGGGATATCCATGCATTACAATTATAGTTTTATTTGTTTTATTGTTTGGGATAAACCATCCGCTTAATTTAATGCCATCTTTGCTTTTGAAAGTAACATCTTCATATTTCAATCCCAGGTCTTCCGGCTTTAAGCCTGTGATTATCTTTTGCGGGCGAATTGACAGGTAAAATGTAAGTAAAGAAAAGACTACTAGAAACAATGCAGCCAACAGGAGGATTTTGATCAGGATTTGCATGGTTTATAAGCAAAAAAGTGAAAATATAAATATATCGCTAATCGCAACCTTTAAAAACATTCTTTCCATTCTGAAGCCTTAATGGAAACTGTTGAATCAATCAAGTGGCTGAAGCAGCATAATCTCTATGAGCAGGCATCAAAAGTTGCAGTGTCGCTGAAAAAAGTTTTCACTCCATGCCTTGCTGTAAAGAATGAAAAAATCCTGATAGTTGGCGATGTTGGCTATGAAAACAGGAATGTTGCAGCTTTGATGTCAGGCGCATATTATATTGCGGCAGAGCAATTAAATCTTGACGCAAAGTTCATTCTGCAGGGAGTCAAGGCAAGAGGCGATGTTTCTGATGAAGATGTTGTAAGGGGATTATCAGAGTTAAAGCCGGGAAATATCATAATCCTAAACATGTCAGACAAGCTTGGCAGTATACAGGAGCTTGGAAAAAGTTTCAGGCGATGGGTTGCGAAAAAAAGCCATAGGTTTGTTTCAGCAATGAGCCTTGGAGATTTGCCAACCAGCAACATTGATTTGATAACAAGCGCAATTGATGTCAATTACAGGCCTTTGCAAATCCAGCATGAGGAAATAAGAAAAAAGATGGATAGCGCAAAAGATATCCGCATAACAACCCCTGCAGGAACTGATTTGCACTACAACAAGGACGGAATTAAAGCAATAGCAGCTGACGGTAATTATACCCTGCCCGGCACAGGAGGCAATCTGCCTGCAGGTGAAGTCTACTCCCCGCCAAACGGCAAAAAAGTTGAAGGGAAAGTCGTGATTGACGGCAGCTCAAGGACTCACGAGCATACTATCCTCATCAAAAAGCCCATTGAGCTGAAGATAGAAAACGGCGACATTACAGAAATAAAAGGCGGCGAAGAGGCAAAACAGCTTGAAAACACCCTAAAATGGGCAGCATCAGTCGCAAAAAACCCCGGCAACGTAAAAAGAATATGCGAATTGGGCATTGGATTAAACCCGAAAGCCCAGATAGTGGGCGCAATGATAGTTGACGACAAGACATTAGGCACAGCCCATATAGGAATCGGCTCAAACTACTGGTTTGGAGGAACTATTTATGCAATCATTCATCTTGACCAGGTTTTCAAGAATCCGAAGATATATCTTGACGGGGAATTGTTAAAAATCTAGAACTACTCCTCTACTCCATCTTCCTTCATCCACTTTGGCAGTTCAACTTCCGGATATTTCTTGTCAGAGCCCTCAAAATAAGTTCCTTTTTCCCTGAATCGTTCCATAAACAGAGCAATAAACTTTAAATTATATAAACATTGTTTAGGAAGTTTAAGTGACTACAGGAGTTAACTTACGCAGGATAATGATTTAAAGGGAAAGTATTAAAAAGCGGTATAAAAATGGACTATAGTTTAGGGATTAATAAATTTTATATTTTAATTGAATTAATGCGTTAGGAAAGCTACAAATTTTAATTCAAAAAAGAGAAAATGTGTCAGAGTGAAGGGGGGATCTAAATCGTTGATGAAAAAATTAAATTGATGAATAACAAAAATCAATTCCGTTCGCTGCGCTCACAATATCTTGTGCTCGGGCTTCGCTCGGCTGCCAGTCGCTCAGCCCTCGCCATACATTGAATAAAAAATAAACCAATATAAAAATGCCATACAAGCAAGTAATTTTGGTCAGGGAAGACCTAAAGCTCCCTAAAGGTAAATTAGCTGCCCAATGCAGCCATGCGTCTGTAGATACAATTCTCAAATCTGACAAAAAAATCATTGATCTTTGGAAAAAAGAAGGCGGAAAGAAGATTGTATTAAAAATCAAAGACGAAAAAGAATTGCTGAAATACAAGCAGATTGCTGATGATTTCGGATTAAAGACTGCATTGATTATAGACGCAGGGCACACTGTTGTAGAGCCGGGAACTAAAACATGCGTTGGAATAGGCCCTGATGAAGATGAGAAGATTGACAGGGTAAGCGGAAAACTGAAGATGGTTTGAAAGCTCTGTTTCTTAATAGGATGAATCCTGAGTTCTGTAAAGCAAGTCCGCAACATCAATTTCCGGAGCGATTACCATCATTTCAAGAACGTGGGAAGAATCAGCTAATGCCACAAAATTAGCCTTTGTGTATGCACAGACATAATTAATATAATTTCTGAAACTTCTGCTGCCGATACCGATAGATCGATTACTTTCAGCTTCTGCCATGGCCTTGACGTAATCCCCAGTAGGCATGCCAGGATAAAATCTCCCATCAGCTTCTGCAAAATCTTTTTCTGTTCTTGGCTCTCTGGCGAGATAGCCATCATGCCAGCCAGCAAAAGAAGGGTGATTCTTAAATAAGTGCATCACCTTGCCGCCATCTATAAAGTGCGGGTGCTCGTTCCCCATATGAGCAATAAAAGCCCGTTCTTCCAATGGAATATCTGATTGCATATTCATATCAGGTAAGAGTAATCAGGGCAGATTTATAAATTTTTGGATTATGGTTTATTGAGAACAATTCAGTTAGATTTTTAAATGCGCCAAGTTTCTAATGATTTTATTTCGGGCCCATAGCTCAGCCTGCTAATCTCAATGATTGGGCAATTAGAGCACCTGACTCTTAATTCATGAAGAAATCAGGGGGTCGCGGGTTGAAATCCCGTTGGGCCCATTTTATTAAAATGGCAATATTGGAAGATTACTCAAGCTATCCCGGGGAGGTATCTAATGGCTTAGTGGATATTTCTAACGCAATACCGATTGGAAACTATCTCCTCAGTGGACGATATCAAAGCTTCAGGGGATTTACTGGAAAATTAAAAGACATTTTGGTTATTTATGTAAACGGGTACACTTTCATTATTGATGGCAGAAACAGGGCAAGGGCAAATTTTGATGAAGGTAGGAATTTAGTTCCCGCAAAAATTAAGGCAAGCAGTTCTAGAGCCCTGGAAGAACACTTGTTCAGCATATCCCATTTTTTCATTGATGAAATTCCTATAAAGCCGCAAACAAGATTATAATGCCAAGAAAACCATGCCAATTCAATATGATTAAATAATCCTTAGGTTATCCTATCTATAATTTTTTCATTTCCCAACCATCTCCTGCAAAACTTCATAAGCTTTCATGGAATCTTTCTTGCCAAGAATGAAAGTAAGTTCTGTCATAGTGGAAACAATTTCATAGATATTTATATTGTTCCATGCGAGCTTCCTAACAGCATTAAAAATTACCCCCGGAGTATGGGTAAAATCATCTGAAGTGAAGATTATAGTCAATGCAACCAAATCTTTTTCTTTGTTTATTATTTTTTCTCCTGCAAGGAATTTAACCAATTTTTCCATGTATTTCTCATTGATTATGACACTGACTTCATTGCTGCCCAGGATTACATTCAGCGTGTCCCCTCTCTCGAAGTCAACCAAGTTGTAGACTGTCCTCAATTTAACAAGCAGGCTTGGGGATTTTATCACTGAAATATCGCAGATATTTGTTTTCATCAGAATTTCGCTTGAATAGTCAAATTTACTGGATTTTTTCCGGTGCTCGGATATTTCTTCGGAAAATCTCCTCAATGCCATGACAACAGCAGCCTGCTTCACCTTCTTTCCGAGCTCCTGCTCTATTTTTGGGCTTATCTGCTCTGCAAAATTCGTAATGCTGATTATGTTATTTGCCAGCCCTTCCTCTACAAAAGGCTGCCCTGACACAATCTTCTTGACTATGTGGCTTATTGTTACCATCCTATTTTGTTATTATAATAACATTATGTTTATATATTATATAAAGGTTTCTGTCTACATGAAGAGAAAGTTAGCAGCAGATTCGATAAATTCAAATGACAGGAACAAAATAGAAGTTGTTACGGATTCGACTGACCTGATGTCTGATTTCTTGGAGAAATGATATTACTATAATTTTTGCTTTTTAATAAAATCTGAGAGGCTAAAAAAATGAACATTTCAATCATTGGCTATGGGAAGATGGGGCATGAGATTCAGAAGTTTGCGCAGGAGAAAGGAATTGTTATTGCGTCCATAATTGATTCAAAAGAAAAAAGCGCAGATTACAGGCAGATTAATGAAAAATCAATGGAAGGCGCTGATGTCTGCATTGATTTCACAAAGCCTGATGCCGCAGTTGAAAATATAAGAAAAATTGCAGAGCTGAAAAAAAATATTGTTGTAGGAACAACGGGCTGGTACAGCCATATTGATGAAGTCAGAAGAATCGTAAAAGAAAATGGCATTGGCCTGATTTATTCCCCAAACTTTTCAATCGGAGTAAATGTTTTTTTCAGGGTAATTGAAAACGCTGCAAAAATAATCAACAGGATTGACGCCTATGATGTCCATGGCTATGAAATGCACCACAGCAAAAAGCTTGACAGCCCAAGCGGGACAGCAAAAGCAATAGAAGAAATTCTGGTAAAATGCATCAAAAGAAAAAAATCTGTTCCGTTTGCCTCAATTAGGTCTGGCTCAATCCCGGGAACCCATGTTGTAGGGTTCGACAGCAGCGCTGACACAATCGAGCTTAAGCACGCTGCAAGAAACAGGGAAGGATTTGCATTAGGCGCAATAATGGCAGCAGAATGGATACAAAACAAAAAAGGAGTTTTCACAATAAATGATATGATGGATGAAATCATCGGAGCTGAATAAAAATGTTTAAAGGCGCAATAACTGCAGTTGTAACGCCATTCATGGAAAACGGCGATTTGGATGGACAATCTTTAAAGGATTTAGTCAGGTTTCAGGTTGAAAATAAAATTGACGGAATTGTGCCATGCGGAACCACGGGAGAAAGCCCAACATTAAGCCGCGAAGAGCACCAAAAAGTGATTGATACAGTAATTGATTCTGCCAATGGAAAAGTTCCGGTAATTGCAGGAACCGGAAGCAATTCCACAAAAGAGGCCATTGACATGACTAAAAAAGCGGCAGATTCAGGCGCAGATGCGTCGCTTCAGATCTGCCCGTACTACAATAAGCCGACTCAGGAAGGGCTGTTCAGGCATTTCAGCGCTATTGCAGATGCAGTTGACATTCCGATAATAATTTACAACATACAGGGAAGAACAGGAATTAACATGGAAACAGCAACTCTGGCAAGGCTTGCAAAAGAGCATTCAAATATTGCAGGGGTAAAAGAAGCATCAGGAAATATTTCACAGATGATGGAAGTGATAAATACGCTGCCAAAAAATTTTACTGTATTATCGGGAGATGATAATTTAGCTCTACCGTTAATGGCTCTCGGAGGCAAAGGTGTTATTTCAGTAGCAAGCAATATAATTCCAAATCAAATGCACAATTTAACTGAGTTTGCCCTAAATGGAAATTTTGAAGAAGCAAAAAGATTACACTATGAACTGCTCCCATTATTTAAAGGAATTTTCCTTGAAACAAACCCGATTCCTATAAAGGCAGCATTATCCATGAAAGGGATGATAAAAGAATCTTACAGGCTCCCATTGTGCGAAATGAAAGAAGAGAATAAAGAGAGATTAAAGGAAGTATTAATGAGAATGAAGCTATTGTAAAATGTCATCTAAAAACCTTCCTTTTTCAAAAGAAAAAGTGCTTGAGATAATAAAAAAGCACAAAACGCCTTTTCATATTTATGATGAAAGAGCGATTAGGCAGAATGCCAAAAAATTTTTGAAATCATTTGAAATTCTGAATGGATTTCGGCAGTTTTTTGCTGTAAAGGCAACTCCCAATCCGTATATTCTGAAGATACTGAAAAACGAAGGATTTGGAGTGGACTGCAGCTCATATGCTGAGCTGATAATGGCAGAGAAAGTCGGGTTCAGCGGAGAAGAAATAATGTTCAGCTCGAATGATACTCCTGAAGAAGATATGAAAAAAGCAAAGGAAATTGGCGCAATAATAAACCTAGACGACATAAGCCACATTGAATTTCTTGAAAAAACAGCGGGCTTGCCTGATTTAATCTGCTTAAGGTATAATCCCGGCCCTGCAAGAAAAGGGAACAGCATAATCGGAAAGCCAGAAGAGGCAAAATACGGATTAACCAAAGAGCAGATGGTTGAAGCCTACAGGTTACTGAAGAAAAAAGGCGTAAAAAGATTCGGAATGCACACAATGATAATTTCAAATGAGCTGAATGCAGAATATTTCATTGAAACGGCCAAGATGATGTTTGAGCTGGCACTTGATGTATTTAATAAAACAGGAATCAAAGTTGAATTCATAAATCTTGGTGGGGGAATTGGAATACCCTACAGGCCGGAAGAGCAGCCGGTTTCATACTCCGAAATAGCCCAGGGAGTTAAAAATAATTATGAAAATATAGTTGTGAAAAATAATCTGGCTCCGATAAAAATATTTACAGAATGCGGCAGAGTAGTTACTGGCCCTTACGGATATTTAATAATTAAAGCCATTCACATGAAGCGCACTTACAGGGATTTTGTAGGAACAGACGCCTGCATGGCTAACCTGATGAGGCCTGCAATGTACGGCGCCCATCATCACATAACTGTTCTTGGAAAAGAAAACAGCCCGAATGGCCATTTTTATGATGTTACTGGATCTTTATGCGAGAACAATGACAAGTTCGCGATAAACCGGAATCTTCCTGAAATTGAAGTTGGAGACATATTGGTAATTCACGACACAGGCGCCCACGGATTTGCAATGGGCTTCAACTACAACGGAAAGCTAAGGTCATCTGAGCTCCTCTTAAGGCCTGACGGAAGCGTGGTTCAGATTAGGCGCGCAGAAACAGTTGATGATTATTTCACAACACTGGATTTCAATCAATTGAAGAAGTTTAAATGAAAATAAAAATATCGGAAAAATTAAGCAGCATCAGCAATTACGCTTTTGCAGAAGTTGACAACGAAGTTTCTAAATTAAAGTCATTAGGGATAACTCCAATAGACTTTGGCGTAGGCGACCCAAAGGAGCCAACACCGGAGATAATCAGGAATGCGATTAAGTCGGCAGTTGAGAAAAGAAAAAGCTCAGGCTATCCGAGCTACAGCGGAAGCGATGAATACAGGCATGAAATTTCATTATGGAATAAAAAACGGTTTGGAATTAAACTGGATTTCAAAAAGGAGATAACCTCTTCAATAGGCGCAAAGGAAGCAGTATTCAATTTTCCGCAGGCATTCCTGAATGATGGCGATTATGTGATAGCTCCAAACCCCGGATACCCACCTTATGAAAAGGGAGCATTGTTTGCAGGCGGCAATACACATTTTGCCCCGCTTCTGAAAGATAACAATTTTCTGATGGATTTAAGCAAGATTCCGAAAGGCATCATCAAAAAATCAAAAATATTGTGGGTCAATTACCCCAACAATCCCACAGGAGCGATGGCGACAAAAGAATTTTTCAGGGAAGCTATAGACTTCGGCCATGACAACAAAATAATAGTTGCAAGCGACGAATGCTACTCGGAAATTTATTTTGAAGATAAGCCGCATTCAATCCTTGAATATTCAAGAGAAGGTGTCGTAGTGTTCCAATCGCTTTCTAAAAGAAGCGCAATGACAGGCTACAGGGTTGGCTGGGTTGCTGGAGATGAGGATATTATTTCATCATTTAAGAAGTTAAAGCCGAACATTGATTCAGGAACTCCGACCTTTATCCAGGACGCTGCAATAGCAGCGCTAAAGGATGAGAAGCACGTTGAGAAGATGAGAAATGACTACAAGAAAAAGCGCAACATCATGGTTGATGTTTTGAAGTCAGCCGGATTGGAAAACTGCACTCCAGAATCAACCCTTTATATCTGGCAAAAAGTTCCTGAAAAATCCAGCTCGGTTGAATTTGCGAAAAGGCTTCTGCAAAAGGAGATCGGAGTAGTAGTGACTCCGGGCGCATGGATATCCAACGATGCCAATGGGCTGAACCCGGGAAAAGATTACGTAAGATTTGCATTAGTGCCGACTATTGAGGAAACGAAAGAAGCAGCAAGAAAAATAACAGAATTTTTGAAATAAATTGGCGAGGTGTCGCGCAATGGCAGACAAGCGACACCGAGCACAAGATATTGGCTGAGCGAATGCGAAGCCAGATTAAATAAAATGATAATAATAAAATTCGGCGGAACATCGGTTGGAAGCGCAGAAAGGATTAGAAATACTTCCGATATAATCAAAAAAAATCTAAATAAGAATCCGGTAATTGTTGTTTCAGCCGTTTCAAAAGTCACAGATCTGCTGATAAAGCTTGCAGATGAGTCAGCAAATGGAAGCGGCAACGAGCTGCAGCAGCAGATTAAGGATATTCATCTTGAGATTATTGAAAAATTAAATCTTGGGAAAAATTTGCTGGAAGAAGATTTCAATAATTTGGCAGTTTTATCAGATGAAACAAAATCACGCAAAATTATCAATCAAAAAATATTGGACCATTTCCAGTCTTTCGGCGAGCAGATGTCGTCCAAGATTGTTGCGGCGCATCTGAGCAGTATCAGCATAGAATCAAGAGCCTTCAATTCATGGGAGCTTGGATTTTTGACAAATGATGATTTTGGGAATGCAGAGCCGCTTGAAAGCTGCCATGAAAATTTAAGGTCGGAAATAAAAAAATTGAACTGCGTTCCGGTAATAACGGGCTATATTGGAAAAACAGAAAATGGAGAAGCCACAACATTGGGCAGGGGCGGCTCTGATTATTCAGCAGCCATTATTGGAGCTGCAGCTGATGCTGAAGAAATACAGATTTGGACCGATGTTGACGGGATGATGTCCACAGACCCCAAGATTGCTGCGAATGCAAAAACAATAGAGAGAGTTTCGTTTGCAGAAGCCTCCGAGCTCGCTTACTTTGGCGCGAGGGTATTGCATCCAAAAACAATACTTCCTGCAATGAGAAAAAACATTCCTGTAAGAATCCTCAATTCATTTCATCCTGAAAATGAAGGCACGACAATAGTAAATGACTCGGAAAAGAGCGAGCAGGCAGTAAAAGCCATAGCATGCAAGAGCAATACAACTTTGATCCACATTGATTCAAAAAGGATGCTGGGGGCTTACGGGTTTTTGGCAAGAATTTTTGAAATTTTCAGCAAATACAAAAAAAGCGTGGATGTCATTTCAACCTCTGAAGTAAGCGTATCATTGACAGTGGATAATGGCGAGAGCGTCCAGGATATCCTTAATGATTTAAAAGAAATTTCGGATGTTGAAATCCTAAAGGACAAGTCAATCATCTGCGTAGTTGGAGAAGGGATGAGAAACACGCTCGGAGTTCCCGGAAGGATATTCACAACACTCTCAAAAAATAATGTCCATGTGGAGATGATATCAATGGGGGCCTCGGAGATTAATATCACTTTCATTGTTGACGGGAAAGACACTGAAAAAGCAGTAAGGGTTTTGCATAAGGAATATTTTGGATGAATAATCCAGGAAAACGGCAGAATGGGCAAAATAAAAATAGGAATTTTGGGAGCAACCGGAATGGTCGGGCAGAGGCTTGTCACTCTTCTGGCCAATCATCCGTGGTTTGAAGTAAAATGCCTGGCTGCATCTGCAAGCTCAGCTGGCGAAAGATATGCTGATGCTGTTGAAGGAAGATGGAAAATTAAAGATAGCGTCCCGGAATATTCAAAAAATATGATTTTAAAAAAAGCCGAAGAAGATGCGGCAGTTATTTGCGATAATGTTGAGCTGGTTTTTTCTGCACTTGGCTTGGAGAGAGAAAAAATAATGGAGCTAGAGGAAAATTACGCATCAAGAGGCATTGCGGTCGTCTCAAACAATTCCGCCCACCGGTGGACAGATGATGTGCCGATGATAATTCCTGAAGTGAATCCGGAGCATGCTAATTTGATAGGCATTCAAAGAAAAAACAGGGGCTGGAAAAAAGGGCTGATAGCCGTAAAGCCAAACTGCTCAATACAGTCTTATGTCCCTGTAATAAAAGCGCTTGAAGATTTCAAACCTCAAAAAATAGTCGTAACGACATTACAGGCAATCTCCGGGGCAGGAAAAACATTTGATTCATGGCCTGAAATTCTTGACAATGCCATTCCTTTCATTCAAAACGAAGAAGAGAAGTCAGAAAAAGAGCCTTTGAAAGTTCTTGGAAAAATGGGAAAGAATGGAATAAAAATGGCAAACTCTCCTAAAATATCTGCAACCTGCATAAGGGTTCCTGCTGCAGACGGCCACATGGCAAGCGTTGAAATTGGTTTAGGTGAAAAAACAACAGAAAAAAAGATTATTGAAGCAATTAATGATTATAAAAACCCGATTGCCGACTTAAATCTGCCAAGTTGCCCAAAACACTTCATGAAATATTTTGAGGAAGATGACAGGCCGCAGACTAAACTGGACAGGAATTTAGAAAACGGAATGGGAATAAGCGTGGGAAGGTTAAGAAAAGGAGATGTATTGGGCTGGAAGTTTGTTTCTTTGTCCCACAACACAATAAGGGGCGCTGCCGGCGGCGCTATTCTGACGGCTGAGCTGCTGAAGAAGAAAGGGTATCTGTAAATTTAAGATTTTAACTACTTTAATTTATAGCAAAAGCTACCTATAGTATAAATATTTATACGGGTTCAAATTAACTTAGGTTAAATGATAAACTGGACAAGGGTATTAGCTATAGTAACAATTATTCTAGCCATTATTTATTTATGGATGGCTTGGTCTATGCAAAAGAGCTTGAATTTACAATTAGGTGCGGTTCCAAACATTGAGCTTCACACAAACCGAGCTAATAATTTTATTGATTTAAGATACAGTTCAGATGGTTACAAAGATTATCTTGTGTATATATACAATAGCGGAAAGGCACCATGCTTTGATTTGGAGATAAAAAACATCAAATACGCCAGTGTTGTTTATAAAGTTCTTAATTCCAAAGAAGTTTCGTCAATAGGTGAGAATTACACACAAACTAATAGCATATCTCTTTAATTTAGGAACTTTTATATAGTTGTTCTTCTTTCCCTCTGTTTGAGGTGATTATTATGTGGAAACTAACTAAAGGAAATACATTTCTACCAGCAATTTCGCCAAAGAAACTG
>Ga0209514_10000858_pt1 | contig 57631 bp, 51 predicted proteins | sample Subgrocontami58m_FD_187452 | JGI IMG/M metagenome (GOLD analysis project Ga0209514, IMG submission 187452) | Subsurface groundwater microbial communities from S. Glens Falls, New York, USA - GMW37 contaminated, 5.8 m (SPAdes) (version 3) | ecosystem: Environmental > Aquatic > Deep subsurface >... | reverse complement strand
TTCGATCAGCACGCCACCATGTTCGGTGGCCATGATTACCGATTCACTTCTCGATTCTATCCGGCCGATTGCGGCGTTCTTTGCCAGTTCTGAGCCGAGTTCGATATCGAGCGGATGAAAAGTTCCTTTGAATGGAGCAACTATCAGCCGCCAGGTCGGTTCGTTGTCGAAACTCGATGGCGAGCCGTGACGAGCGATCAGATCACGCGCTGCAGGCAGATCTTCCGGAGTTTTAAGTGCCAGCAATTCAACGTTGGGGAGTGCTCGCCGAATCAATCCCGTCAAAGTTCCCGCAGGTGGTACTTCAATGACGGCAGAGACACCGAGGTCACCTAGGGTGCGCATGCATAGATCCCAGCGAACCGGACTTGCGATCTGCCCAATGATCCGATCTAGTACCTCACGGCCACGATGCACCACCGCACCATCCTTATTGGAGATGACCCGGATACTCGGATCTTTCACGGTTACTGATTTGGCCAAGTGGGACATGCGATCAACCGCAGATGACATGTGATGAGTGTGGAATGCACCCGCGACTGCGAGTTCGCGAATTCGCGCGCCATTGGGTGGGTTCGCGGCGAAACTCGCCAGTTGATCCAACGTGCCTGCTGCCACGATCTGCCCCTTACCATTTTCATTGGCGGCAGTAAGTCCATGGGCAGCGATTAAGCCAAGAACCTCTTCGCGCTCGCCGCCAAGGACCGCCGTCATTCCCGTCGGCGTGGTAGCACTCGCGGTGGCCATCGCTCTCCCTCGTTCGCGTACCAAGACCATGGCGCTCTCGGCACTGATCGCCCTGGCGCCAGCCGCAGCCGTCAATTCGCCAACTGAGTGACCGGCAACCACTCCAACTTTGCTAGTGGCATCGGAGGGGTGGGGGAAGAGGGCGAGCCCGGCTAGTAACCCGGCGCTGACCAGGAGGGGTTGAGCGATAGCGGTATCCCGGATTTCGTCGGCTGAGCCTTCCGTCCCGTAGAAGCGAAGATCTATCCCGCTTACCGCTGACCACCAGTCGATCAGTGCGGCTGATTTCTTGTCGGTGAGCCAAGGGGTGAGAAATCCTGGGGTCTGGGCACCCTGACCGGGTGCCACGATTGCGAGCACTCGCCTAGCCTTCCTGTAGAGGTGCGCCATTATCGCGCTGAGCAGGCACCGAGTCTGGGCCTTTTCGTTGTGGTAATCCTACAAGTTGAGGGTGCCTAGCCGGATCGCGATATTAAGGACGAACGCCTCTCTGGGCTCGGTCGGCGAATAGCCAGTGAGTTCGGCAATTCGGCGAACTCGGTACCTGATGGTGTTGGCATGGACATAGAGAGCGCGGCTGGCCGACTCGATTCCAGAGTGGTTGGCCAGTGCCTCCGCCGTTGCCAGCAACTCAGGGTTACCGCGGAGTGGCGTATAGACCTTTTCGATGAGTCGGCGCTTGGCTCTGGTTTCACCCGTCAGGACTCGCTCGGCCAGTAGGTCGTCGGCCTGAACTGGCCTTGGGGCGCTCGGCCAGCCACCGATGACCTCGAAGGCGGCAAGTGCGGTCTGCGCCGATTCGTGCACCTGCGTTAGTGAATCGACGGAATCGCCGATGACGATGGGCCCTTCGCCGAAAGCACTCGAAAGCGAAGTAACGACCGATAGCGGGTCAAGGACCCCGCCTAGGATCGCAATGAGCCGATCACCGGCGACCATGGCGATCAGATCGATATTCTGTTTTTTGGCGGCCTTGCGAAGTGCTGAGGTAGCCAAGGCGGCATGTGCTTCGTCGCCATCTGGTGTTACTACGCCAACTACAACAACTATTGGAGTCTGTCCTCGCCAGCCAAGAGCCGAGATCCGTGAGAGTGCACTGGCATCCGGTTCACTCCGCAAGAGTCCATCGACGATCAGCGCCTCGAGTCTGGCATCCCATGATCCCCGTTCTTCAGCTGCCTTGGCGTAGACAACTGCAATGGCAAAGGCAATTTCTCGGGAATAGATCAAAATCGCCCGCTCAATATCCGCAGCCGCACCGTCATTGAGTAGCTTGAGTTCTTCGACGTGTGATTCAACGATAGAAATTGTGACTCGGACAAGTTCAACTGTCTGTTCGAGAGTGATGGAGCGCGTCAATTCTCGTGGCGCGTTTCCGAAAATGCCGGTAGTTACTTCAGGACGCTCGCCAGGATGGGCAAACCATTCGACGAAAGCGGCGATCCCGCGTTGGGCTACCAGATTTACCCAAGATCGATCTTCGGCGCGGAGTGTTGAATACCAAGGCAACTCCTCTTCCATCCGAGAAATTGCGGCAGTGGCAAGGTCCCCGGTCTTGCGCGCAAGTTGGTCTGCTGCAGATTTCTTCATATCGCGACGGTAGTGCGCTAGCGCTGAACGAGGAAGGCTTGCACGCTATGTGGGGCCACCAGGATCTGGTCATCGGGTCCGAATGCGTCGATCCTTTCCGGCGATCCCGTCACATTGGTGTCCAGCACTAGGTAGGCGCGCGTGATCCAGGCCGAACCAGGCAGGGTGAGCGTCACCGGAGTTGGTGCCGCGTGAAGTACGACTAGTAGTGAGTGATCTTGACCACTTGGGTTCTCAATGTAGTAAGAGAGGGTCTGGATCGACTCATCCTGCCACTGGGCTGCATTCAATTCGATTCCGTCACCACCAAACCACGCTAGATCTTTTCGAGCAGTAACGTGGTTGGTGTCGCCAGTGATGAAGTCAGCTCTAGTTAGTAGCGGGTTCATCCGACGAAGCGACGTCAAGAGAGCGGTGGTTTCAAGTAGGTCGCGCTGCCAAGGCTCCCATTTCCAATTCAAGGCCAAATCATTCTCGTCGTTGGTGGTTCCCGATAGGAGTGTGTAGGCGTTGTTCGAACCCCCTTGAGTGCGTCCGACTTCGTCGCCCATCGTAATCATCGGAACACCCGCAGAAAGGAGCATCGTGGCCAACAAAGAACGTTGTAATCGCTGACGAAGCAGAACGATCTGCTCATCGCTACTGACGCCTTCCTGCCCTACATTCCACCCGTTGTTGTTATCGGTGCCGTCGCGGTTCTCTTCGCCGTTTCTTAAGTTTCGTTTCTCTTGATAGGTGATTAAATCGGCGAGCGTGAAGCCATCGTGAGCGGTGATGAAATTGATCGAGGCAGTTGGCCCTCGCGTAGGGAAGAAGTCGCTAGACCCAGAAAGGCGAGAGGCCAAGTCTCTAACACCGCTTGGACTATTGCTTGCCGAATCGGCCAGCCAGAAAGTTCTTACGCTGTCTCGATAGCGGTCGTTCCACTCGCGCCAAGGTTCAGGGAATTCGCCGAGCGCATACCCACCGGGCGCAGCATCCCAAGGTTCGGCAATCAACTTCAATTTACGGAGAGTCGGGTCTTGGCTCAATGCGGTGAAGAAAGATGAACCGGTCTCGATGCGCCGCATAGATCTAGCAAGGGCGGTGGCTAGATCGAATCTGAATCCATCGACTCCGATGACTTCTGCCCACCATCGAAGTGAGTCAGCAAGAAAGCGAACAACATGGGAGTGACGTGATTCGATGGTATTGCCGCATCCGGTCACATCGTCGTACTGTCCAAACTCGGTCGTACGGTAGTAGGCACGATTATCGATTCCACGTAGCGAGAGCATTGGGCCATCGGCACCTGCTTCAGCCGTGTGGTTGAGCACCACATCCAAAATGACTTCGATCCCGGATGCGTGTAAAGCATCGACGGCTACTTGGAGTTCTGTGACGGGGTCCTTCGTCGCCGCGTATGCGGCATGCGGCGCGGCGAAGAGAATTGGGTTGTAACCCCAGTAGTTCTCCAGATTTCGCTTAGCCACCGAAGGCTCAGTTAGAAATTGATGGATGGGCAATAACTCGATCGCGGTTGCCCCGACTCGCTGTAAGTGGTCGATAACCACTGGGTGTCCTAGTGCGGCGTACGTGCCACGGATATCGGGGTCGATCTGTGGATGTTGCGCGGTTAGCCCTCGGACGTGCGCCTCATAGATCACGGTCTGTGACCAAGGCGTGTTGGGGCGATGGATATCCCTTGGCTCATGTCCTGTGACTACGCCGAAGGGTACGAAATTGGCGGAATCGCGGGTATCGATTTCGTTGGGATCGCCGGCACCCCATGGATCTTCCGCTCGATGCGCGTAGATCGCTGGGTCATAAATTAGCGAACCACTCACGGCATGTGCATATGGGTCGAGCAAGACCTTGTTCGCATTGGCCCGATTCCCACTAGCCGGGTTCCATTCCCCGTGGACTCGGAAGCCATAGCGTTGTCCAGGGGAGACCCCGGCCAAATAGCCATGCCAGATCGATCCTTCCCGATGGGAGAGGCTGTACCGCGTTTCAATGCCACCCTCGTCAAAGAGGCAGAGTTCAACTTCGTGGGCAGAGCTTGACCAGAGCGAGAACCCGGTGCCAAGGCCGTCAAAATTGGCTCCAAGGATCAGAGGATTGGCCGGGCGCATGGCGACATCCTGCCGGATAGTCCTTGGTTACGCTGACCTCATGGAATTTATCGAGTTACTAGTTGCAGACCAGGTGGCCACCATCAAATTAGCCCGACCGCCAGTCAATGCACTCAACTTTCAGATGCAGGCAGAGATCAAAGCCGCTGCGCAAGAGTGTGATCGACGGGATGACGTTAGAGCCGTAGTGATCTATGGCGGGGAGAAAGCCTTCGCCGCTGGCGCGGATATCAAAGAGATGGAGGGCCTCTCGTCAGAAGAGATGGTCGAGCGCGGCACTGCGATCGAAGATTCTTTCTCGTCTGTGGCCAAAATCACTAAGCCGGTCGTTGCCGCGATCACGGGCTACGCCCTGGGTGGCGGATGCGAGTTGGCACTCTGCGCCGACCTTCGAATTTCTGCTGACAACGCCCGGATGGGACAGCCGGAAATTCTCCTTGGGATCATCCCGGGCGGCGGTGGTACCCAGCGCTTGCCTCGGTTAGTTGGTCCGTCAATTGCCAAGGATCTGATCTATACAGGGCGGATTGTCACTGCAGAAGAGGCGCTCGCAATCGGTCTAGTTAATCAACTCGTGCCAGCTGCCGAGGTTTATTCCACCGCGCTTGCTTGGGCTAAGCAGTTCTCGGCAGGTCCCAAAGTTGCCTTGGCAACGGCGAAAGAGGCTATTGATCGTGGGCTTGCGACCTCCCTCGAGGCTGGCCTTGAAATCGAGGCACGCTACTTCGCCGCACTCTTTGATACAGAGGATCGGACGATCGGGATGACATCTTTCCGTGCGGAAGGCCCGGGTAAAGCCAAATTCGTCGGTCGCTAACGCTGCCCTAGACTCCGTCGATGTGCCGTCTGTACCGCCCATGAGTAACATCGTCAAGACCGCCGTGGGTCAGAGCCAACCGTAAGGGAGCAGCGTTTTGAAGATTGTCGTTTGCGTCAAGCAGGTTCCCGATTCATGGGCGCAGAAACGCCTCAAGGATTCAGATTCGACGCTTGACCGCACCAGCACCGATGCAGTTATCAATGATCTAGATGAGTACGCGATCGAGGCGGCGCTCCAGATAGTGGAAGCCCAAGCCACTGGCGCTGAGGCTGACCCAAATCGAATCACCCTTTTATCGATGGGTCCTGAACGCGCCACCGAAGCAATTAGGAAAGGCTTCTCCATGGGTGCTGATGATGCGCTCCATGTGGTCGATCCTGCGCTCGCCGGGAGCGATGCGCTTGCGACTTCACTGGTACTGGCAGAAGCACTTGGCAAACGCGAGGTCGATTTTCTCCTCTGCGGCACGGAATCAACTGATGCCAGAATGGCAGTAGTCCCGGCGATGCTCGCCGAACGCCTCGGCTGGCCGCAATTGACGTTCGCGGGCGAGATCGAAGTGGATATGGCCGCCCGAGTCGTACGCATAAAGCGAATGACAGATGATGGCGTCGAAAGCATGGAGGCATCCATGCCCTGTGTGGTAAGTGTGATTGAGAAAATCAATGAACCTCGCTATCCATCTTTCAAAAACATCATGGCCGCTAAGAAAAAGTCGGTAGAAACTCTCTCGCTGTCAGATCTCGGGATCGCCGATGGCGACGTCGGAAGTTCTGGTGCTTGGACAAGCATTACTGACTTCGCCGTGCTCCCGCCGCGTGGGGCTGGCATAAAAATCACTGACGATGGCACAAGCGGCGATCAACTTGTGGCTTTCCTCGCGACGAAGAAATTGGTCTGACATGCCACAGATACTTGTTCTGGTTGAGCTCAACGATGGACGTCTCACTCGCGCCTCCACCGAATTGATCACGATGGCCAGGCGCCTAGGATCACCGGTCGCTTTCGTCGTGGGGAGTGGGGCTGAATCCCAGATTGCCGAATACGGTGCGAGCATAATTTTTCGCGGACTGGCTCCTGAGTACGAGGTACATCCCGTGGCACCAGTTGTCGATGCTCTCGCGACGGTGATGGCTCAACTTTCACCGGATGCAGTACTAATTGCGTCAAGTGCAAAAGGCAAAGAGATTGCTGGACGGCTTGCCGTTCGAGTCGGTTCGGGGCTCATCACTGATGCGATCGATCTATCTGCAGATTTAGTGGCGACTCAATCCATCTTTGGTGGTTCCACTCAGGTGCATTCACGCGTTACTCATGGCGTTCCAATAATCACATTGGCACCAAATTCTCTTGAGCCAACTTCTTCGCCAGTTGAACCTTCGGTTCAAGATCTCGAGGTCACTTTCACAGAATCAGCCACCCGAGCTCGTATCACTGCGCGAGAACCGGCGAAGAAAGGCGGCCGACCAGAGTTGGGCGAGGCGTCGATCGTTGTTTCTGGTGGCCGCGGTACCAATGGAGATTTCGCCGCCGTGGAAGCACTCGCTGACGCGCTCGGTGCCGCAGTCGGTGCATCGCGTGCGGCGGTAGACGCAGGCTGGTATCCGCACACGCTTCAGGTCGGACAGACCGGAAAGACCGTCAGCCCACAGTTATATATCGCTTGCGGCATCTCTGGCGCGATTCAGCACAGGGCTGGTATGCAGACCAGTAAGACCATAGTTGCGGTCAATAAAGACTCTGAAGCGCCCATCTTTGAGATTGCCGATTTTGGGGTGGTGGGCGACCTGTTCGCCGTCCTGCCTCAAGCGACAGCGGCGATCATCGCTCGCAAAGCGTAGGGAATTTGACCGCATATCTGGACCACGCAGCAACTACTCCGATGGCTCCAGTTGCCATTGAGGCGATGGTGCGCGAATTTGGTCACGTCGGCAACGCATCGAGTCTCCACGCTGCCGGACGGGAAGCCAGGAGAGTTGTTGAAGATGGGCGTGAAGAAATAGCACATGCCGTGGGTGCCAGGCCAAATGATGTGATCTTCACCAGCGGCGGAACAGAGGCGGATAACCTCGCGATAAAAGGCCTCTACTGGTCGCGGTTGAAGGCCGATCCAAAACGGAAACGGATCTTGGCAAGTGCGATCGAGCACCATGCCGTCCTTGATCCGGTGCAATGGCTGGCTGATAGTGAGGGCGCCGAAGTTTTTTGGATTCCCGTTGATTCGAATGCTCGAATCGATCTGGCCGCGCTCCGAAACGAGGTGGAGCGAAATCCGGAGTCGATATCTTTCATCACCGTTATGAGTGCCAATAATGAGGTTGGCACGATTCAGCCGATCGCCGAGGTCGTGGCTATTGCTAACGAGTACGGCATCCCCGTTCATTCAGACTGCGTCCAATTGTTTGGCAAAGCCCCCTTTGACTTTGAAACAAGTGGCCTTGCGTGTGCCACTTTGAGTGGTCACAAGATAGGCGGACCGGTTGGTGTTGGAGCGCTGCTAGTCAAGCGCGGAATCGACTTGGTACCCGTTCTACATGGGGGTGGCCAAGAGCGCGATGTTCGGAGTGGGACCTTAGATACGCCGGCAATTGCGTCGTTTGCGGCCGCGGCCAAGAGCGTGGTGGCGCAGATGGGCACCGAGGATGTGCGGCTTAGAGCGCTCAGAGACGACCTCGTTGCTCAGGTAGTTGCCCTGATTCCAGATGCCAGAGTCAATGGCGACGCAGACTCGTCAGGCCGTCTTCCTGGTCTGGCTCATTTCACTTTCCCCGGTGCTGAGGGGAATGCGCTCCTCCTCTTATTAGATGCCAAGGGCGTTCAATGTTCGACGGGCTCGGCGTGTAGTGCCGGGGTGCCGAGACCAAGCCATGTCCTACTTGCGATGGGTATGTCGGAGAGCGAAGCGCGCTCGTCCCTCCGCTTCTCATTGGGCCGGACGTCCACACAAGCAGACGTGGATGCTGTCGCCGAGGTGATTGTGCCGGTCGTTGAACGTGCCCGATTGGCCGCGCGATGAGAGTGCTCGCCGCGATGAGTGGCGGAGTCGATTCGGCAGTTGCAGCGGCTCGGGCAGTTGATGCAGGGCATGAAGTTGTTGGCGTCCACCTTGCCCTGTCGGCCAATCCGCAGGCTTACCGTTCTGGGGCTCGTGGCTGTTGCACAATTGAAGATTCGCGCGATGCTCGTCGGGCCGCTGACTTGATCGGGATCCCTTTCTACATATGGGATATGGCCGAAGAGTTTCGTGAGGAGGTAGTTGAAGACTTCATCGCGGAGTATGCGGCTGGAAATACTCCTAATCCATGTTTGCGCTGTAATGAGAAAATCAAGTTTGAAGCAGTCCTGAATCGCGCAATCGCAATGGATTTCGATGCGGTCGCAACCGGACACTACGCAAGAATCTTTGACGGTCCCAATGGGCGAACACTCCATCGCGCAGTGGATGACGGAAAAGACCAGTCGTACGTTCTGGCGGTTCTTGATGTGGATCAATTGGCACATGCTTACTTTCCGCTCGGGGATACGACGAAGGAGTCGGTGCGCGAGGAAGCGGCTCGTAGAGGTCTAGCGGTCGCACAGAAGCCAGATAGTCACGATATTTGTTTCATCCCATCCGGCGACAATGCCGGGTGGCTGCGTGATCGATTGGGCAGTGAGGACGGTCCGATCGTCGATGAAGAGGGCGAAGTGATCGGGACACATCACGGGGCCTTCACTTACACCGTTGGTCAACGTAAGGGAATTGGCATCGGCCAACCCACGATTGATGGTCGCCCTCGTTACGTACTTAGCATTGAGCCATTGAGCAACACTGTTGTGGTCGGAGCTCGAGAAGCGCTCGCAGTTAGTGGGATCGTTGGCGAACGGCCACGCTATCCCGGAGTGCGACCGATTGGTGAGCGCCGTGGCCTTGCGCAAGTTCGGGCCCACGGCACGCCGCAACCCTGCACTTTTGAATGCACCGAGTCTACGATTACGGCCAATCTTGATGAACCATTGCTTGGTTTAGCCAAGGGCCAAGCCCTCGTTGTTTACGAAGGCGATCAAGTCGTTGGCTCGGCGACCATCTCGCAGACAATGCGCTAGTGGGGACATCGCTGGGTGCGCTGGCGACTGGAATCGGATCGCTTCCAGGTCTTGATCCCTCGCGGGCAAATTCGATAGTCAGTGAAATATTTCCTGATCTGCCATTTCTGGTGGAGTTGCCAGAACGTGGCGTGGGTGCAGATCTCATCGGGCGATCAACGATGTACTTGGCCGATCTTCATGTTGATCTGCAGCCCTCAGGGTGGCGACTGGTCGATCGCGCAGGAAGCGATGAACGGCGGGCCAGGAGTCTGCTCTCGCGAGATCTGGATTCATTCGAGGAAGCTCTCAGCGGATATGTGGGACCAATCAAGACCCAAGTCACGGGTGCCTGGACATTGGCTGCCCTGCTTAATACCTCACGCGGCGGTTCGGTGCTCACCGACCAAGGTGCCTCCAGGGACGTTACGCAGTCGTTGGTCGAAGGGATCGCCTCGCACATTGCCGAATTAAGAAAACGCGTTCCTCACGCAACGAAGGTCTACCTGCAGATCGACGAGCCGATGCTGCCGCGAGTGGCAGCAGGAGAGATCTCAAGCGTCAGCGGCTTATCAAGGATTAGAAAGCCGACTCGAAGCGAGATCGTCGAAACGATTGGTTCCTTCGCAAAATTGGCCGACGAGTATGTGCTGCACTGTTGCGCCACGGGTCTTGACCTTGATGTCCTCTCAGAGGCATCCGTTGGGATTGTCTCCGTCGACTACCAAGACTTTGCTATTGAAGATGTCTGGGGACGATGGCTCGAAGGGGGCAGGGGAGTCTGGCTCGGCGTGGTCTCAGGCGTTGACGCCCCGCTGCCAAATGCATCGGCTACCGTCGGCGATATGCGGCAACGCTTAGCCTCTCTGGGTTTCGACCTCTCCAAAATAGCCTCGCGCATCGGGGTCACGGCAAGTTGCGGCTATGCCGGGGCGAGTGAGGATTATGTACAGGAGAGCGCGAAACGGTTGACAGAAATGGTGGATTCAATCGGGGAGATGTTGTGAGCGAGGCAGTTCGTCACCGCATTGCTGCGTTGAGCGAAGAGATTCGCGATCTCCAATTCCGTTACTTCGTGATGGATTCGCCGATCGTAGCCGACGCCGAGTACGACAAATTGTTTAAGGAACTCCAAGATTTAGAGAAGAAGCATCCGGAGCTGCGCTCGCCCGATTCGCCAACGCAGACCGTAGGCGGCGATTTCTCCACCGAGTTCACGGCTGTCAACCACATAGAGCGAATGTGGAGTCTGGATAATGCCTTTGCTGATGTCGAACTCGAAGAGTGGATAACCCGCGTCACAAAGGATTCGCCGATCGCACCACATTGGCTCTGCGAATTGAAGATCGACGGGCTCGCAATCAACCTGCTTTACGAACAGGGACGTCTAGTGCGAGCTCTCACTCGGGGGAACGGGGTGACTGGCGAAGACGTGACACTGAACGTGCGCACAATCAAAGGTATTCCACATCAACTCGTCGGTGCACAGATTCCGAAGGTTATTGAAATTCGCGGCGAAGTCTTTTTCCCGGTGGCGCTCTTTAACGAATTGAATGCATCACTGGTTGCCTCAGGGAAAGCACCTTTCGCAAACCCACGTAACGCCGCAGCCGGTTCGCTCCGCCAGAAAGACCCGCGAGTAAGCGCCAACCGTCCGCTCCGGATGGTGGTTCACGGTTTTGGCGCCTGCGATGGGATTTCTTTCGCGCGTCAGAGCGAAGCCTACGAGTACTTCAAAGGGTGGGGCTTGCCGACAAGTGATCGCGTTAGGGTCGTCGATACACCCGCCGACGTTTTTGAATACATTGCGAATTACAACCTTCATCGCCATGACTTAGAGCATGAAATCGATGGTGTGGTGGTAAAAATTGATGAGGTTTCAATCCAGGAACGACTTGGCACGACTTCGCGCGCGCCTCGGTGGGCCATTGCCTTCAAATATCCACCGGAAGAAGTGACGACCAAACTCCTTGATATCAAAGTCAATGTCGGGCGGACGGGGAGAGTCACCCCATTCGCCTTTATGGAACCTGTCCATGTGGCCGGTTCAACGGTCTCTTCGGCAACCTTGCATAACGCGAGCGAGGTAGTCCGCAAAGGGATTCTGATCGGCGACACTGTGGTTCTGCGCAAGGCAGGAGACGTGATTCCCGAAATCGTCGGCCCAGTCGTGGATCTACGCACTGGTGCTGAACGTCCGTTTGTAATGCCGACCCATTGCCCCGAGTGCGGTACCGAATTGCGGGCCATGTCAGAAGGCGATGTAGATATCCGCTGTCCTAACTCGCAGAGATGTCCGGCCCAATTGCGCGAGCGTCTGTACTACATCGGGTCCCGCGCTGCTCTTGATATCGATGTTCTAGGTTACGAGGCGGCCACGGCTCTCCTGAGCGATGGACTCCTTCATGATGAGGGAGATTTGTTCACCTTAGATAGTGAGAAGTTGTCGAAATCGTCTTTCTTCACCAAGAAAGACGGCACTGCCTCTGTCATCGCTGAGCGGTTTATTTCAGGGCTAGAGAAGGCAAAGTCGCAGCCGCTCTGGCGTGTGCTGGTAGCCCTTTCGATTAGACACGTCGGCCCGACGGCCGCGCAAGCGCTCGCTCGAACCTTCGGTGATCTTGACGCGATTGCCAAGGCCAGTAGTGAAGAACTCGCCGCTGTCGATGGGGTTGGTGATGTGATTGCCGATTCGATCATCGAATGGTTCAAGGTGCCTTGGCATCGCGAGATCATCAAGAAGTGGCGAGTAGCGGGTGTGAGATTTGTTGATGAATTGGTGGATGAGGGGCCTAAACCACTTGCTGGTCTTGCCATCGTCGTGACTGGTTCGCTCATCGGATTCACTCGTGACCAAGCCGAAGCGGAGATCGTTGCGCGCGGTGGTAAAGCGACGAGTTCGGTTTCGAAGAAGACTGATTTTCTCGTGATGGGGGAATCCCCAGGATCCAAGTATGAGAAGGCGAAAGAACTTGGGGTTCCGATCCTAGATGATGAGGGATTTGTAATCCTGTTGAGTGCCGGTCCAGAAGCGGCCAGGGCGCAGGCGCAATCCCATTCCGGGTAGGCTCGGCCAATGGCTGGAATTACTCGTGAAGACGTTGCCCATCTGGGAAAGCTCGCCCGGATCGAGTTGAGTGAAGTTGAAATCGATCAGTTGACCCAGCAGCTGGGCGACATCCTGGTGGCTGTCGCTCGCGTGCAGGAGGTCGCTAGTGCGGACGTGCCCGGCACATCACATCCACTCCCACTGGTCAATGTGACGCGACCGGACGTTATACGTCCGAGTCTGACCAATGAGCAGGCGCTCTCTGGGGCGCCGTCGAGCGAGCAGGAGCGGTTCAAGGTCCCACAAATTCTGGGTGAAGAAGCATGAGCGACTTGGTCACGAAGAGCGCCACGGAATTATCCAGTCTTCTTGCAACAGGCGAGGTCTCTGCGGTCGAATTGGCCCAGGCTCACTTCACGCGCATCGGTGCACTCGATGCAAAGGTGCATGCCTTCCTGCATTTAGATACCGAAGGTGCGCTAGCGCAGGCATCAAGAGTCGATAAGGCACGGGCCAACGGCGAGAAACTGTCGCTCCTGGCTGGGATTCCATTGGCGCTAAAAGATGTCATCGTGCAGGAGGGTGTGCCAACCACCGCTGGCTCCAAGATTCTTGAAGGTTGGCGCCCGCCGTACGACGCCACGATCACCGCACGAATGAAAGCCGTGGGCATAGTGATCCTCGGCAAGACCAACTGCGACGAGTTCGCGATGGGTTCATCGACCGAGAACTCGGCATACGGACCGACCCACAATCCTTGGGATCTATCACGCATTCCTGGCGGATCTGGCGGCGGCTCCAGTGCTGCGCTCGCTGCCTTCTTCGCGCCATTGGCGATTGGCACCGATACCGGTGGATCGATTCGCCAGCCGGCTGCTGTTACTGGGACGGTTGGCGTGAAGCCAACCTACGGCGGTGTCTCGCGTTATGGACTGGTCGCCTTCTCATCGAGTCTTGACCAAGCAGGGCCTTGCGCGCGGACTGTCTTGGATGCCGCACTACTGCACGAGACGATCGCGGGACATGATCCGATGGATGCCACGAGCATCGATGCGCCAGTTCCTGCGGTCGTTGCCGCCGCGAAAATGCGCGATGTAAAAGGCATGCGAATCGGAGTAGTGAAAGAACTTGGCGGCGAAGGATATCAAGTCGGAGTCCGTCAACGGTTTGACGAATCCGTCGCGCTGCTCGCCGAACTCGGTGCCGAGATAGTTGAAGTCTCCTGCCCGCACTTTGAGTACGCACTCCCTGCCTACTACTTGATCGCACCTAGTGAGTGTTCATCGAACCTGGCCCGTTTTGACGCTATGAGGTTTGGGCTTCGAGTGGGCGATGAGAATGGGCGAAGCGCGGAAGAGGTAATGAATCTAACCCGTGATGCTGGCTTTGGCGCCGAAGTAAAACGTCGGATAATCCTTGGTACTTACGCACTCTCATCTGGTTATTACGACGCTTATTACGGAAGCGCCCAGAAGGTAAGAACACTTGTCAAGCGTGATTTCGAAGCTGCCTACGAGAAGGTCGACGTCCTCGTCTCGCCAACATCCCCGACCACAGCGTTTAAGATTGGGGAAAAGGCCAACGACCCGATTGCCATGTATCTAAACGATATTGCGACGATTCCGGTGAATCTCGCGGGCAACGGCGGCATGAGTCTTCCTTGTGGGTTGGCTCCAGAGGATGGGTTGCCAGTCGGCTTCCAAATCATTTCGCCTGCGATGAGAGATGACTTGATGTATCGCGTCGGCGGCGCTCTGGAAGCAGCGCTCAATGATAAATGGGGCGGATCGATGCTTAGCCAAATACCTGCCCTCGAATCCGCGTTGATCCAAGGCGGTGTCGCATGAGCGAGCCGATGATGGATTACCGCGAAGTCATCGAGAAGTACGAACCGATGCTCGGTCTAGAAGTCCACGTCGAACTTGGGACGAATTCGAAGATGTTCTGCGGTTGCTCAACAATTTTTGGTGCTGCGCCAAACACCCAAGTTTGTCCGGTCTGTTTGGGCTTGCCGGGTGCCTTGCCGGTTGTGAACGAACGAGCTATCGAAGCGACAATTCTCATTGGTCTTGCGCTCAACTGCGATATTGCTCCATGGTGTCGCTTCGCCCGCAAGAATTATTTCTATCCTGACATGCCGAAGAACTTTCAGATTTCGCAGTACGACGAGCCGCTCTGCACAAATGGTTATTTAGACGTCGAATTCGAAACAGATGAAGGTATGCAGACCGTCCGGGTCGAGATTGAACGAGTTCACATGGAAGAAGACACTGGTAAGTCGCTTCACGTCGGCGGTTCAACCGGACGAATACACGGCGCGGACTATTCGCTTCTCGATTACAACCGGGCAGGCATTCCACTCATCGAGATCGTCACCAAGATGGTGCCTGACACCGGCAAGTACGCGCCAGAGGTGGCAAAGGCGTATGTCGCTGAATTGCGTGACATCGTGCGCTCGCTCGGTGTCAGCGATGTCAAGATGGAGCAAGGTTCATTGCGCTGCGACGCAAACGTTTCTCTCTCGCCACGTGGCTCTGGAATCCTTGGCACACGGAGTGAGACAAAGAACGTAAATTCACTCCGCTCGGTCGAGCGTGCCATTCGCAGTGAGATGCAACGCCATGGTGCCAGGCTTGCCGCAGGTCAGAAAGTGCATCAAGAGACGCGCCATTTCCATGAAGACACTGGGCTCACAACGCCAGGTAGGTCGAAAGAGACTGCAGAAGATTATCGCTACTTCCCTGAACCTGATCTAGTTCCGGTTGCGCCAGATGCAGCGTGGATTGAAAAGTTGCGCGCGTCCCTTCCCGAACGGCCTTCGCTCCGGCGAGCCAGACTCAAATCTGATTGGGGTGTACCGGATCTCGAGATGTCGGCGATGGTCAATGCCGGTGTACTGGATTTAGTGGAAGCAACGGTTGCTCAAGGTGCTGATCCGGCGCGGGCTCGAGGTTGGTGGCTTGGCGAGATCGCTCGTATTGCCAACGAGAAAGAGGTCGAAGCCAATTCACTTCCGATCACGCCGGAGGATGTTGCCCGCGTCGTTGAGCTAGTTGCTGCAGGTGATCTAACGGACAAACTCGCGCGGCAGGTGATTGAAGGCGTCATATCTGGCGAAGGCGCTCCAGATGTGGTCATCGCCGCGCGTGGAATAAAGGTCGTTTCTGACGATAGTGAATTGATGGCGGCCATCGAGCGCGCAATCGCTGCCGAACCTGCCGCTGCCGAAAAGGTGCGAAATGGCATCCTTGCCGCGGCAGGGGCACTTATTGGACTCGTCATGAAAGAGACCAAGGGCCAGGCTGATGCCGCGAAGGTTAGGGAGCTATTACTTGCGCACTTGGGTCACTAATTTTAAAGACGGGCAGTGCATCACCTTCCTCTTCTCCAGGCAAAAGGCTCCTCGCCAAGGTAACGAACCAGGTGGTTTGCCGCTCGCAGTTTCATTATTGGCCCAGCGCGAGAGATTCATATCGAAAATGCGAGCGAGGGCGTTTTGGCGAAGTGGAACGGCGAATACTTTCGGGTCTGACATCATTTTGATCTGGTTGTCAAAAATCCGCCGTGACCTATTTTGAACAGTTCGCTTGTTTCGCGTCTCACCAATGGTTTAACTGACCCTACACAAAACTCGAGCCGATACAGACAGTCTGTGTGGGACGGATCACCCCCGCAAAAACGGGGAACACCTGACCTCGGCATCGTCCGGCTCTCCGCTCGTCGGATCACCCCCGCAAAAACGGGGAACACGAATAGCCATGAGCAGCTAGAACGGCGGCATTCGGATCACCCCCGCAAAAACGGGGAACACAAGAGGTCGCCCAAGCATCGACTCGACATCGGCGGATCACCCCCGCAAAAACGGGGAACACTTCTGCTGGGGCGTTAGATACGATTATCAGGTCGGATCACCCCCGCAAAAACGGGGAACACGATGGTGTGGGGTGGGATATTGGAGGGCTCTACGGATCACCCCCGCAAAAACGGGGAACACACCACCTTTCGGATCTCGCGAGCGATGAGTTCCGGATCACCCCCGCAAAAACGGGGAACACTTGGTCCGGCGTTCGTCTACCGTCGCGCACTCCGGATCACCCCCGCAAAAACGGGGAACACGGTACGCGCGGTTGCGCGCCACGAATGGCTTACGGATCACCCCCGCAAAAACGGGGAACACAACGCCCGTTGAGCCGCTGACGCTTTTCCAGCCGGATCACCCCCGCAAAAACGGGGAACACTCCTGGACTTGAACTGCTCAGTTCGACCAACACGGATCACCCCCGCAAAAACGGGGAACACGTCTGTGCAGCGATCTCCCGAAGGCCTGCGTCCGGATCACCCCCGCAAAAACGGGGAACACTGCTACTAAACGCTGTCCGACCAGCCTTCAACCGGATCACCCCCGCAAAAACGGGGAACACTCCATCGTCTCCGCGGAGCAGCTACTCCTTACCGGATCACCCCCGCAAAAACGGGGAACACTTAGCATGGTCGGTGGGCTCCTTCAGGCACTTCGGATCACCCCCGCAAAAACGGGGAACACTTACCGTCCTTCCATCACCGGAACGAAAGCCACGGATCACCCCCGCAAAAACGGGGAACACCATGGCTGATATCACTAGGACTAGTGCCGGCCCGGATCACCCCCGCAAAAACGGGGAACACTGACTCTGCTGGCTTCGTTATTCGTGACTATCCGGATCACCCCCGCAAAAACGGGGAACACCAACGAGTGTTCTTCGCGTTCTGCCTGGAGTTCGGATCACCCCCGCAAAAACGGGGAACACGCATGAGGGATTGAGAGTAACTCGATCCAAGACGGATCACCCCCGCAAAAACGGGGAACACCACCGGTAACGAAATGCTCGGCGCTCTCAAGACGGATCACCCCCGCAAAAACGGGGAACACCAGTGCCGTCGCGTCGCCTTCGACGATTACGCCGGATCACCCCCGCAAAAACGGGGAACACATTCGATGCGCAAGATATGCAGACCATCCCGGCGGATCACCCCCGCAAAAACGGGGAACACACTCACAATGACCCAGCCTTGGCGACAGGAATCGGATCACCCCCGCAAAAACGGGGAACACATCCGGCGATCGAGGACGACCTCGGCACCGGACGGATCACCCCCGCAAAAACGGGGAACACTATGCCGGTGCCACGATTGTTTGCGACGTGTCCGGATCACCCCCGCAAAAACGGGGAACACGGCAAAAGTGACGGCACTACAAACCCACGACTCGGATCACCCCCGCAAAAACGGGGAACACGCGTTCTTCGAGGGCCTTGATTTGCGCCTCGGCGGATCACCCCCGCAAAAACGGGGAACACGCCAGGTGCACCGATGACGGTCGAGACTTCCACGGATCACCCCCGCAAAAACGGGGAACACTGCGATATTCCTCGCCCTTAGTGGTGGCGATGCGGATCACCCCCGCAAAAACGGGGAACACTGCTGAGCGGAATCAAAGATTTGGAGAGTCGCCGGATCACCCCCGCAAAAACGGGGAACACTTCCCAAACGTCGTAGGCGCTCAGGGCGGCGCCGGATCACCCCCGCAAAAACGGGGAACACGCTCAGGTCATATTTGCGGATTCGGAGTAGATCGGATCACCCCCGCAAAAACGGGGAACACGTGCAGCCACGGCTTTAGAATCGACCGGATAACGGATCACCCCCGCAAAAACGGGGAACACTGCGATATTCCTCGCCCTTAGTGGTGGCGATGCGGATCACCCCCGCAAAAACGGGGAACACCAGCGTGCCATCGGAACTAGTGCCGTCGCCTCCGGATCACCCCCGCAAAAACGGGGAACACCTACATGAATGGTGCGCTCGTCGGCAGCACTACGGATCACCCCCGCAAAAACGGGGAACACCAAAACTTGATTCTTGTCGCAGCGACCCCTACCGGATCACCCCCGCAAAAACGGGGAACACTCGCTGGGTTACTGCACGGTGGCCGATATCGCCGGATCACCCCCGCAAAAACGGGGAACACCAGGAGTTTTCTCGGCGGCCATGTTCGTTCTCCGGATCACCCCCGCAAAAACGGGGAACACCGAATACTCCCTGTCCACAGGTTGACACGGGCCGGATCACCCCCGCAAAAACGGGGAACACATTGACATCGAAGCCGAGGCGCAGAAGTACGGCGGATCACCCCCGCAAAAACGGGGAACACTGGCTCGGGCTCAGGCAGGGTGAGGCCCTGGGCGGATCACCCCCGCAAAAACGGGGAACACCCGTGATGACCAAACGCATTCGGATTTAGGTTCGGATCACCCCCGCAAAAACGGGGAACACGCGCCACGCATAGCGGCGAACCCTGCGAGCGCCGGATCACCCCCGCAAAAACGGGGAACACTCCGGGTCTGGCGCGAACATAGATTGCTCGGGCGGATCACCCCCGCAAAAACGGGGAACACTTCCGGCTCGGCGAGAAACAATGCCAAGAAACCGGATCACCCCCGCAAAAACGGGGAACACTGATGATGCTCAGTCGGCGGGCTGGTGGTGGCCGGATCACCCCCGCAAAAACGGGGAACACCAATCCGCTGGCTGGTGGTGGCCGTTTCGGGACGGATCACCCCCGCAAAAACGGGGAACACTTCTTGCCGTCAGCGTAAATCTGTCCGTAGCCCGGATCACCCCCGCAAAAACGGGGAACACTGCGACCTCTGCACGTTGTTGATTGCGTCGGACGGATCACCCCCGCAAAAACGGGGAACACTCATGGCTTCGATCATCTGGTGGCTCGCAATTCGGATCACCCCCGCAAAAACGGGGAACACCCACGAACCAGCCAGGTCAGGAAGCCAAGTTCTCGGATCACCCCCGCAAAAACGGGGAACACCAGTCTAAAGGCGGCTGTGTCCTATGATACCCCGGATCACCCCCGCAAAAACGGGGAACACGGCACGACGTACACTCCCACACTCTCTGATGCCGGATCACCCCCGCAAAAACGGGGAACACCGTTCGGAGGTAGTGAAAGGATGGATCAATTCCGGATCACCCCCGCAAAAACGGGGAACACGCTGTTCCGTATCCGATTGGTACTGAGATTCACGGATCACCCCCGCAAAAACGGGGAACACAGCAGCCACTGTGTCTAAGATGCTAGGGTTGTCGGATCACCCCCGCAAAAACGGGGAACACTGCCAGCACAGCCTCCATCAGTGTCGGCAATGCGGATCACCCCCGCAAAAACGGGGAACACCCGGTATCGTCCATCAGATTGGTGCCTTCCAACGGATCACCCCCGCAAAAACGGGGAACACTCGACCGGCTGTTCTGCGCTCCCTGCGCTCACCGGATCACCCCCGCAAAAACGGGGAACACTTGAACTGCTTTGCGGAATCCGCCAATGAATCCGGATCACCCCCGCAAAAACGGGGAACACGGAACTGACCAGATATCGGTCATATCAGCGTCCGGATCACCCCCGCAAAAACGGGGAACACAGGCTTGTGCTCCCAGTTTCCTAGAGGCCCACAGGATCACCCCCGCAAAAACGGGGAACACTTTTGAACTCAAGGGCCATCATGTGGTTTCTTCGGATCACCCCCGCAAAAACGGGGAACACGGTATGCCGCTGCTAGAAATGCCAGACGGGCGCGGATCACCCCCGCAAAAACGGGGAACACCGTTGGCAACTTGCTCGCGGTGTATCGTCCGCCGGATCACCCCCGCAAAAACGGGGAACACTGTCCTTGGTCGAAGGCGGAGCCTCCGCTCTCCGGATCACCCCCGCAAAAACGGGGAACACAGGTTGAATGAGGAATTCATGTCTGGCCATTCCGGATCACCCCCGCAAAAACGGGGAACACTACAGATTCCGGTTCTTGCATCCCGCCTAGGTGGATCACCCCCGCAAAAACGGGGAACACCTGTATTCCCTTGGCTGTTTCTAGGTTTACTTCGGATCACCCCCGCAAAAACGGGGAACACGAGTGCAGGGTCCCTGTGGAGCAGTTGAGCACCGGATCACCCCCGCAAAAACGGGGAACACTCTTTCTGACCAGGCATTTTGTCTCGCCAGAACTCAATCTGAGATCAGTTTACTCGCTACTAAGTTTCCGGCGAGCAGCTATCCGGTACTTACTAGCGTTGCTCCAACCCGCGCGGAGCTGGGGTGTCACAGACTGGGATCCTTGAGCAGGCCGAAGCATCAACTCCACTCCATCCATGTCAATGGTTTTCCAGTCGTGCCTGTGAACTTTAAAGGCAAGCCCCTGTTCCCCGCGAGTTGAATAGACCATGATCGCACGTCCATCTTTACTCAATTCAACGACGCGCTCCCACATCAAGTCTCGGACGCGCGCGGAGACACGGCCCACGAATACTCCTGCGCTGATCTCCAAGAGCCATCGAGTGAGGTGACCCCGCAGACCGGAAGGGCAAGCAGTTAAGACCAGGACTACCAAGTCCCCTCCTCATAATTCGAACCACCCGCGACAGAGCGATCTCCGCCATCCCATAGTTGCACAACGTTGATGCGAGCCGATTCCTCGACATCCGAATCGCCGTCCGGAATCAAAAGCTTACGTATATCCTTTGCACACCTGGGGAGGATCGACCCGTTGTACACGGCATCCCTTACAGCATGTCTCGTCTCCGATTCGACATCGACTGGATCCGATGCGACGACATCAAAGGCAATCGGGACCGTTATCTCTGCCTTATAAAGATCGGCAATGTCATAGACAAAAGACCTGGCATGGCCAGTATGAACGAATCCGAGTCCGGGGGAACATCCAAGAGCAACAATGACCGCGTGGATGATTCCATATAGACAAGTGTGCGCACTTGACAGTGCCATGTTGATCAGATCCGAGTTTTCGAAGTTCTCCCCGTCATAGTCACGACGCTTCCACGGAACACCTGTTCGGTCAGACTCATTCCGATATAACCTCCTCACCCGTGCACCCTCACGACCTCGCAGTTGCTGCATTGTGAGAGTGTCGATGTCTTCACCTGGAAAGCGCATCGCATACATCTCACGAGCAACCTTCAGCCGTGACGACTGGTTGGACACTGCATGAGCCTGCGCCTCCAAAAGCCTGGTTGTACTGGCAAGGGAGCGTCCGTGTGCGTAGTAGCGCACGCCTCGCTCGCCAACCCACACAGCTGTCGAACCACTTTCGGCCAGTAGAAGCATCGCTTGATGAGTCACATTAGTGCCGGGTCCGAGCAACAACGCTCCCAGTGATGCAGCTGGTATGTGAATGGTTCCCCGTTCATCTGTAGCGGTGATTGCATTTTGATCGCGATGGATAACGGCGCGTTCAACGTAAACAAAGGACATTCGATCTTCGGCTCGAACCAACTCATGAAGGTTAGGTGGGGGAGTTCCCGGAGGTTTACTCACAACTTCGACCTGGACAGTGTGAGCAATCCGCAGCCATAGCCCTTGGCACGGCCGAGACCATTCGTGAGGGTTCGTCTGAGGTGTTCCACGTTCGTGACTTCAAGGCGCCCGTCGAACTGCGCGGTTGACAGAGTAACTTTATGACCGTCCTTGACGAATTCCCTCGTCAACCTGTTGCTGACCACGACTTGAGGTTCCGCTTCGACTCCTGACACGATACGGAGTCCGTGATTTTCCGCTCGTTCCACAAGCCAGCCCCGCTGTTGGAGAGCGGTGACGTGGCCCAGTCGCTTGCCAGCATGTTTTGGGTCACGCGACTGTCGGACAGGGTTAGCAGTGAGTCTGAAAGAGAAAGACTGCCCAATGGTAAGAGCCTCAAGAAATGGGTCGTAATTGCGCGTCTGCCAAGAGCTTGTGATTGGCCACCCAGCCTGCTCGACCACATGGGTTAGATCAGGCTTCTCAGGACTAACTATGAATAACAAGACTTCATGCTGGTTGCGATCGACTCGCCATAGGATGCGTCCGTCTGACGTCCGAGTACTGACTTCCGGTGGGAAAGCCGCCATGACGGCGGCGTGCATTGAATGCGGTGATGTCAGCAGAAACCTGCTACCTCTCCTAGCCGGGTTAAGTGGCATTTGGGTGAGATACATTACTGCCCTCCCAGTAGTGACATCGGATCATGACGAGCCGCAGAAGGTTCATCACCACCCGATACGGCGTAGGGATTTACTACATCGATAGGGCTGTCACGCACGATTGTGCGCCACAGATATTCCCTGCGTTCAGGATCAAAACTGACTGGAACATCTCGTGAGATCTCGCCGGACTCATTGCTATCCAGTGCGTCACGAACAAATTCAAGTCGAACATGAGAAACTCGACTCCGCTTCTGGTAACCAGGTGACGCATGCCAGGGTTCCGCTCTCATTACGTCGATCAACGAACCCTGTCGTAGGCCCAGAGAGAGCATTCCGGTCGGTGGGCATGACCGCCTACCCAAGTAAAGAGGGAACGCTGGATTTCGGATCGCATCATCTATCCCTTCGAGCAGGGATGTATCAGCTTCCAGTCCTGCAACGAAAACCGCATCCGAAAGGTAGTATCGGGAAGACAAAGGCATCATAGAATTACCATCGGAACTCTGCGCTGTATGAAAATCACGAAGCAACTCACCCGGTTGGTCTGTCCTCACTCCATAAATCAGATGAGTTAAATCCTCTACAGCATCAACGCGACGACGCCCCTGCGCTGCAGCAATCAACCCGATGATGCCGCTCTTGGTTGGCTCACGCCGCGTATTCCGGCGCACGAATCGACTTGAATCACCCCATGACTGAAGAGGTCCAGCCAAACGTAAGACCAGTACGGTCATGGTTTTACCTGAAGGCGATCTGTCACCAAACTCTCTAGAGAGCGCACCAAACCATCGATGTCAACAGATTGGCCCAACGCATCGAGTGCCGCCGCCTGCGATCCCACACGCAAAACGAATGACGCCACCGGCACCTGGGAGTAAGCGCGATCGATCTCGCGAGAGTAATCCACGAGCCGCAAACTTGCCTGTCCGATACGAGTCACGCTTCCATCGCCCAACACAGGATCCTCGAAGGCGCCAACAAGATTGACTGGCTGACTGTCACGCACTGTGACTACGACACCATCGGGCAGGGTCCGGTTCGCGAACGTGTTCTGTTTGCCAGTTGGCATGCTTGTGATGAAGGCGCGAGCAAACGCACCCAACGCCTTTGCGGAGGCCTGGGTGTCGCCAAGGTTGCGATTTAGGGCATCCACGTCAACGGTGGCGTAGCGATAAAGCGTGGATGAGTTGAACTCCACGGTGCCGATCATGCCGGCTCCCGCGTTGTCTTCAGGTGCCTTGTCGTCAATCGCAGTGAAATAGTCGTACTCGTTGTCGACAGCATGGATGCTGATTGCGTGGGCAACTTGAGCGGAGGCGTCAACTTTCAGGTCGGTGGCTTCGGCCACCATGCGCCCGAACAGAGAGATGTCGATGCTGTGATTGGTATCCGCAGCCTTCTTAACCACGCTCTTTTCGAGTTTCTCTCCGCTGCGTTCTGCACCTATCGCCAACTCCGCAAGATTCTCGATCTGACGCTTGCTAAAAAATAGCAAATAGGTGGCTTCGGCCGATGCTTCGGGTTCCGAACCTTTCTTCGACTTCTCAACTTTGATCCCCGCTGTTGCGAGCACTCCTTCTGCGAGGGAGTCGGATTTCCCAGCCAGGTCTGGGGCTGACTGCGAAATATTCGCAGCGATAAGTTCGACAATCTTCTTGGTTCGCACACCGAGGACCGAGTCATCAAGTAGCTCCTCGAATGCTTTTCTTGTTGCACGTTTCCATGCTTGGCTTGAAACCCTAGCGCGTCGCACCCCACCATAAAGGGCGGTCTTTGGACTGCCAGTGTCGTCACGGTTGATGTTGCTCGGTGGAACGGTCTGCAGAACGTGAAAATCGATAATGGTTCGGGTCATGATTCTTCTCCTATTGCCATGTCGTGATTATTTGAAAGTGTTTCCGCGTCCGTATCCGTTTGCTGCACATCTTGTTTCTCAAACGTTCGGTAGTAATCCCTACCCCAAGACAAGCGCACACCATTAATTTGGCGACTGTCTTGGATCTTTATGAGGTCCACAGCAAACAGACCATAGTCAAGAGGTATCGCCTGACTTCGGAACTGAGTGATCAGTCCCCGAGCATGAGTGACTGCCTCAGCGAGAGAGGATGAGGTACCAAGGGCGTGAAAACGACGCAGCACCGCTTCCTCGCTTGCCGACGTTTGCCCGAGTCGTCGCGTTGACCGGCCGATTGAGTACCCAGCACGATGCATTGGGGAGCCCTGAGATTGCTGGTGCAACGCAAACAATGTGATGGCGTGGTGGACGGCATTCTCAGAAGAAGACGGCTCATCTCCCGCGCCAGCGAACTGTGCTGGAAGACCAAGGGTCTCCTGCCAGACGAAAGGGTCAGTGCCCGGTTTGGTGCCAACTGCCCTGCGAAGTCGAGCCAATGTCGAGATAGCTCCAGACTCTCCTCTCATGTACGCGGCTTGTAAGATCCGGGCCCTGTCCGAGACGAGTTCATAGATCAGTCGGTATCGGCCGAGTGAAACACGACTACGCGGTGTTGTAGACAGGTCATTTGGGTCTGCAGGTTTTAGATCAACACTCACTGAACTACCTCCATCGTATTTTGGACCACATTTGCTTCCTTATGACCAGAGGAAAGGGCAAGAGTTTTGTTCAATTCACTAAGAAACCAACCGAATGCTTCGGATGAACTCACATGTTTGCCTCTACTGTTTTCCCTACCGATCCACGCTGTAGGTCCTGATTGATCCACAGCTTCGGTGGCTAGGCGTCTTAAAAGTGTTCTAGCTTCACCGAACCAGTTATCGAGTTCAGCGACGATGTCGCTACCAACATTAAGGCGCGCCAACCACTTTCTAAACGGTGCATCGAGAGCGAAATATGCGCTCTCACGAATTCTCTCCAGGGATCCACCCGCCTCTCCTCCTTTAGCCTCGGCGAGGTTGCCGCCGAGTTTCGCCAAGGCAAAAACTGCTCCCTCTGTTTGCGTGACAGCATCAAGAACGCGGATAGCCAACTCTTGTCCGGACTCTGCGATGAGAGTGCTGTGCATGGAGACGGCATCATCCACAATCTCGCCGACTGTGGCGCTCTGCGAGCCGTACTTGATACCGATCGCCCTGGTGTGGAGAACAAAATCGCCCACCAGAGCACCGTGCGCTTGTAGGTGCCGAACCCAATTAAGAGAGAGCGGGGGCAGCGTTCCAGACCCCTCTTTAGACTGCTTCTCCCTATCGCCTTGAGGCAGAAGCGCCGCCAGGCCACGCCACATGGCTCTATCGGGATCATGCATCTTGGGCATGTACACCGGTTGCCTTCCAACTTTTTTCTCCTGCGGTTCACTGCGACGCCAGGAAGTCATTGGCTCAATATTCTGGATATGGCCGAAGTCTTGAGACTTGAGAGGATCACCGTTTGCAAGGATCACACCCGTAACGCTCGTACCATCTCCAATCAAACGGAGACGGCGGCTTTGCCAGGTGAACAAATCCGCTTGCCCTACAGGCGAACGTGTGCCACTACCTTCTACCTCAGAATTCAACTGCTTGCGCTCCCACGCCGGCAGGTCAAGCGATGAGACGGGATCGCCGGTGGGAGTCGCGAGCACCAGATTAAGCAACAAGGATTCTCGCAAATTTCTACCGTCAATGAGTACTCCACCGAGTGAGCCAGCCCATGCGGTGCCGATTGGGATACCCTTTCCATCTTTAACCCGACTGTCGCCCACCGCACCTGACTTAATGCCTGATGGGTCAAATGCATGACAGTGGACCAGCCATCGTGCGGCCTCGGCCAGCGAGATGGACTCAATGCCACGCTTTAATCGTGTGGTGAAGAAAGGGTTGCCGTTCGGAACATCGGCAATGAGTCTGTCAAGACTCGAGATTTTATTCGTGACCGTATGCAGATCTGCTACCTGATAGAACGGTTCCGAAGGGTGCAGCAGGTCGAACCGATCGCGAGATTTTTCAAGATATTCATCGACCAGTACGGTGAGTGGCTCGTCGGAGTCCCAGAGGTCTCGCCACTCCCTGACGGGTTCAATTATCGGACGGAGGGAGCTTAGGAGAATCGCTAGCAGAAGGCGAGTGATCGCGAAAGTTTGAGTAGGAAGCTCGCCTACGACGTCCTGGATATCTCTTGCCCGAGCGAACACCTCACGGATCGACAGTTCCTTGATTTCGCCATTGAGAAACCGCACGAGAATCCACGGTTCGTCGATGAGTGAGAAACTACCTTTGGGTAAATTGGGCATCGGCGGCCTCTTTTCTTTTGTCGTCACTGACTTCGAGCCCTCGTTGCTTGCTGTAACGCACGGTGCAACCCGCGATTTGAGCCTCTAAATTCTCGTTGAGGACGAGTACCAGCTGGCCTCTCAACCATGGGGACTGCTGCCAGCCTGGGAAAGCATTCTTTTCCAACTCACCGATCACTCGGTGGATTTGCCATGGGCGACTCAGCGATTGAGGTAATCGAATGCTGGAATTAGCAACGGCGAGTGCGACAGGCCGACTTGGCGGTGCGTCCATTGGCACGACGTGGTCACGGAGTTCGGTGAGGTCAGGGAGTGTGTGGATTTCTCCACTCATCTGTCTCACGAGTAAGACTTCAAGAGTGTCCTCGGTATCTCTGACTTGTGCCTGTGCACCAGGACTCTCATCATCGGTATCACCTACCCCTCGGTCGACCCAGCCAACGATCGTTTCACCGTCGTTCGGGACTTTACCCAGCAGGTAGCCCGATGCTAAAACTTTCTTACTTTCAAGAACAGCATTCCATTCTTTTTCAAAGGTGGCTAGTAGTTCCACCCATTCGTGGATGTTATCCGCGAGAGCACCATAGGTTCGCTCAACAAGAAGAGGAATATCTTTAGGCAATTCGATGGTGCCGTCATGTTCGAAGACCTCACGCAACGCGATCAGGGTGCGAAGAAGCAAATAACTGCCGTAAATGAACACGGAACCGGACACTGGCGTGGGCGGTGACGCATTCCAATCCTCCACGCCGACAATTAAACATCGTGCTTGGCTGAGGGTAGATGGCCTATCAACCCGTGCATGACGATGCAGTCGTCCAAGCCTCTGTAACATTAAATCGGTTGGCGCGAGATCTGTGATAAGTAGGTCAAAATCGATGTCGAGGGATTGTTCGAGCACCTGGGTGCCAACCACGATTGCCATACGGGGTCGCTCAGTTTCAGATTTGGCAAGGGTGTCTGGCGATCCAAACTTCACGCGGAGCCGTTGATCGAGTTCCATACGATCACTTCCTACGAAACGCGAATGGGCAAGCGTCAGATCCACATCGTTACCGAAATGGTCCTGCAGAAGTTGCATTGTGTGCTGTGCTCGCACCACTGTGTTGCGAATGATGGCAACGCATCCGCCCTGAACTAGTGTCGCATCCAGAACCTCGAGCAGTGTGGCGTCATTATCGGCCAATTTTTCGAGTCGGACTGTCTGCTTTCGTGACGAACTAGGCACCTTTGCTACTAGCGGCACTTCACCCGTCGAGGCGGTTATCACGGGATAGCCAAGATCATCATCCAGAACGTTATAGTCGGAATTCACAGACGGCTTTGGACCGGGAGTCCCTTGCTGACGCAAAAGTCGCTTCGCTGCCGCCATCTCCGACATGGATGTGGAGTGATCGGCTGTCGGAGGGTTGCTGCTTGTGCGAGTACCAGATTCGTATGCCATAAGTAGGGTCTTGCGGCGATCACGAGGAAGAGTTGCCGAGAGCACAATGACGGGGACCTTGTAGTTGCCAAGCCAGGTCAGGACGCGGTCGAGGTAGACGTTCATATAGGCATCGAATGCGTGGACCTCATCAATGATCACGACTTTGTTGGCCAGGGCGAGGTGTCGCAACATCAGGTGCCTACTCCTCAGCCCAGCAAAGAGAACCTGGTCGATGGTTCCGACCACGAAGTTGGACAACGGTCCCTTTTTGCGTCCATGCAGCCATTCATGCGCAACAACGACTTCCACGGGAGAGACATCTCGCTTCGTCGTCTCGGAGTACTCTTCGTCGATGGCAGCAAATTTGCCGGTTCGTACAAGATCGGCGAACTCAGGATTTAATGAAGCCTTGCCATGTGCCAAGAAAAGGCTGTGCTGACCACCGTCGACTGAGTGAGGTAGATGTTCGAGCCAAACTCTTACACGACTGAACATGGCATCGCTAGTTGCCATCGTAGGAAGAGCAATGAAACATCCGCCAGCTCCGGTTCTTGCCGCGATGATCTCCGCTGCGGCGAGTGCTGCCTCGGTTTTGCCTTCGCCCATCGGCGCTTCGATGATCATGATTCCTGATGCCGTTAACTTGTTTGCAACTTCCACGGCAGATCTTTGAACCGGGCGCGCTGGAGCCTCGCCAGTGAATCCAAATCGGGAGCGGAAAAATTCATTGATGTCTTCAGATGATCTGACCGCTTGCCAAGTGGGAGTCAGGTTTAGCCTCTGCCACGCGGTTCCGACGCGGTCCTCCGTTGAGGAGGCGTCTAGATAGGGGAAGTTGGCAGAGTCGCTCGCTAGCCAGTCTGCGACAATGACTATCGCTGTTGCGAGAACTTGGGCAGATGCAGAGAGCGGCTTCTTCGCCCAAGCAACGAGGTCATCCTGTGCGGCAGCCAATTCGAGCGCATATCTGGCCAACTCTGCTTGAGCGGTTGCCCAGGACTGCTCCACACCAAACAATTCCTCTCGGGCGGGCACGTCATGAAGTGCACCCGCCGAGGGTGGCACCCCATGATGGCTACCTGGCACGACGGCATAGGTGCTGGCGACATCACCGTCCCATCCATGGACACCAACAAGCCAGCGTTTAAGCAAAAAGTGGCTTGCCAACGAATGTGGCAACCTGTTGCGGAGAGCTTCACTCAAGCGGAATTCAAAACCTTGCATCCTCATGATGTCGCGGAGGCTAGGTACTTGTATGGAAAATGCTGGCGTTGCTTTGCCAAGATCATGAACAGCGGCCAGCCACACTATCCGCCTTCTTCCCTCTTCATCTCCGCCATCGAGCCCTTGGGACAGAAGCGCTTTGACCTGAGCGGGAAGCCAGTTATCCCAAAGCAGTCCAGCAATGGCACCCGAATCCTCCATGTGCCGGTACAGAGGTAATGAGAGATCGCTGTCCCGATCAAATTTGGCCCAAACAGATCTTGCTGCCTCACTGAGCAATTCTCTTGACCACTTCTCCGCCACTTACCGAGTATCTACCGTGGGACTGACATTCAGACACATCCCATGGGTTTTAGGGTGGTCAGCGCCGGGATAATGCACACTCACACCCCAACAGAGCGCCCAGCCACGTTGATTTACTCATTCTATTCGGACCTGCTGATGTCTCCTCGAAAAGCGAAGCGGCTCCAGGGGAATTTCGTCCGCGTGGCTATGACCGACGTTCGTTGTCGATACAACTACGTTGTCAGGTAGTCAAATAGGGGGCGACGTGCCGGTCATCGAGGTCGAGAATCTCCAGCGTCGCTATCGTGCGCGTACCGGTATTCGCCGACGAGCCGCACCCGAGGTCGAAGCAGTTCGCGGTATCAACTTCGAAGTCGAGCGCGGAGAATTATTCGGACTGCTAGGCCCAAATGGAGCAGGCAAAACAACAACTATCAAAATGCTCATCACACTGCTACTGCCCAGCGGCGGATCAGCGCGAATTTTAGGCTATGACTTGGTGCGCGATGCGCAGGAGATACGTAAGCGCGTCGGTTACGTATTCGGCGGCGACCGCGGACTCTATGAGCGCCTGTCCGCTCTGGACAACTTGCGCTATTTCTCTGAGTTGTACTCAGTACCGGCACGCGAGCAGAAGAAGCGCATTGCCGAATTGATCGAACTCGTTGGTCTTACTGGCAGAGAGGGTGAGCGTGTTGAGGGTTATTCGCGTGGCATGCGCCAGCGGCTGCATATCGCTCGCGGCTTACTCCACCGCCCAGAAGTGCTTTTCTTGGACGAGCCAAGTATCGGAATTGATCCGGTTGGCGCTCGCGAACTGCGCCTGACGGTGGCCCGACTTGTGGAACAAGGCACGACCGTATTGCTCACCACGCACTACATGTTTGAGGCCGATGAGTTGTGTAATCGCATAGCGGTGATTGCCGACGGTCGGATCGTCGCCCAGGGTACACCCAGTGAACTTAAGAAGGGCGTAGTTAGTGGTCGAGTTGTTGAGATCGAGGTTTTCGGCGATGCCGAAGCGTCGCTAAAGGGCCTTCGTGCATTGTCCGGGGTCATCTCCGTAAGTGTGGAAGAACGTGGTCAAGCGCAGTTGGTTGTGGTGCGCGTGGACGTCGGAGCCGAAGTAACGTCCGCCATTTTGACCCATCTTGGCGGGTTGCGGCTTGGTCGGGTGGCAACAAGGGAGCCGACACTCGAAGATGCATATGTGGAGTTGGTGAGCGGCGCGTGAGTGTGCCACGGCTGATTGGGCTTGGTTGGTGGCTGCAGATGAAAATGCGGAGCCGCTCGGCATTCGACGGCGCTCTCTCGATTATCTATCCGATGTTCTTCGCGACGTCGGTCTTCTTCATTTACCGCCAGGGTGCGAGCTCCTCGGCACTGGTCGCGGCAGCGGTCGGCGCAAGCGTTATGGGCGTCTGGTCTGCCGTCGCCACGACCGCTGCGACTTCCCTTCAAGGTGAGCGTCGTCAGGGCACCCTCGAACTGCTCGTGGCCTCACCGACGCCACTTCCGTTGATCGTTGTGCCGATCACTCTTTCGATGGCGGCGATTGGTCTTTATAGTCTGGTCGCCACCTTGCTGTGGGGACGGTTTGCTTTCGGCATCAAAGTTTCTCTGCTCCATCCACTCGCTTTCGCAGTGGCCTGCGTCGTCACCGCGTTGAGCGTCAGCGTGCTTGGGTTTGTCCTCGCCGTGACTGCAGTGCGCTACCGATCGGCTTGGGCACTTGGAACGGCGCTCGAGTTGCCCATCTGGCTCATCTGCGGCTTCCTAGTTCCGCTGTCGATCTTGCCCCATTGGGTGAGACCGCTCTCCTGGTTGATTCCTACGACCTGGGGGGTTAGCGCGGTCAAGCGGGCGGCGCTGGGGGGCATGCCTTGGCGCGACATTGCGATCTGCCTTGTGGTCGCCGCGGTTTACGCCGCCATCGGAACATTACTCGCCGGACGTTTGGTCGATTCCGCTCGAACAAATGCGACGCTGTCGTTGATATGAGGACCTCGGCTCGGGTGTTCTTTCTAGGCGGACTGATGAGTTATCGGGCGCTCTTCACCTGGCTGAGTCCGTGGATATTGATTCCCACTTTCATGGTAGGGCCGATTTTCCAGATCCTTTTCTTTGCCTACGTGGGGCGATCAGCCGGGGTAGGTAATGACTCTTTCTTCCTCATCGGAAACGCCGTGCAATACGCCGCGATCCCTTGCCTGTTCGCGATGGGCAACTCCATCGGCGGCGAGCGCTACGAGCACACTCTCGGTCTTATTCTGGTTAGCCCAGCCCGTCGGGTCCCACTTTTCCTCGGTAGAGCTTTGCCGGTAATCGTTAACGGTTTTGTGGTGTCGCTATTCGCGCTCACAGTCGGGGCTCTCGTCCTTGGTGTGAGCCTCCCCCTATCTGTGCTGCCATTGCTCGTGATAGTGCTCGCCGTCTCCGCGTTCGCATGCACCGGACTTGGGCTCGTTACCGCAGGCATTGCGCTGCGCGTGCGCGAGACAGCGGTGGTTTCAAACGTGATCTTCGGTCTCCTCTTAATTTTCTGCGGGGTCAACGCACCGCTCTCGTCGCTGCCAAGATGGATGGCTGTGGTCGCCAACTGGCTGCCGCTTACGCACGGCATCGCAGCCGCACGCAAAATAGCTGCGGGTGCCACTTTTACGGACGTCGGTCGTACGGTCGCTGTCGAGGCCGGGGTTGGAATTATGTATCTCATCATTGGGTTGGTGTTGCTGCGAATTTTCGAAGTCGAAAGTCGACGGCATGCCACCCTCGAGCTCGGTTGACCTGGCATTAATTGAGAATGGTTGCTTTAGTTAAGGAGTTTCTTCAGTTGCTCTGCCAATTTTGGTACCGAAACAGTCGCCGCTTCCCAAATAATTTCGTAGTCAACTCGGTGGTACGCGTGAGCCAGCGATACCTTCGATGAGTCTTTCAATGGCTAACCCAGAACCCTCTTCGGCCTTAAATTTTTCATAACCTTTGGCGACGTGGCGCGCCAGTTTTTCTGCAAACTAAAGAATGTCGTCAACGCGCTTTTATCGCCACGAATCACAGGGCCAGAGATTCTTCGCGGATATCGGTATCTCGTGGCTTTAGAGCCCGGCGTGAAATGACATCAACCGATGTGTGGAGAAATTCCGTCAACTCTTCCTGGAGCCGAAACTGGTCAGTCAACGAGGCGCCTGGAAGGAAGTCAACCAAAATATCCACATCGCTGGTTGCTGTTTCTTCGCCCCGAGCAACACTGCCAAAGACTGCAACATTGCAGGCTTTATTGCGAGAAACAATCTCAATGATTGTCTCGCGCTGCGCCCTTAATTGTTCGAGTCGGTTTCCCATGTCTCTAAGAATACCCCCTGCTTGGCGAACCGCTGCAATTTCTTACCCCCGGTTGTTTCAAAATTGTCGCAACAGCTTTCAAGGTATATTTTCAAGTCGCGTAGAGTTCAAATGTTTTTCGCACAAGTGGCGCTTTTTCACTATCACTCTTACTGCATTCGGAATAACAGGAACTGCAACGGTGTGGGGGATTACGGCGGGACTTCGTCTCCCGTATCTTGTGAGCGTTGTTGGCGTTCACGCAGATTAGTCGCGAGCGAACTTAAGAAGTTTTTCAAAGTCATGATTTTTGTTGGCGTCTTTGAATGAGTTCAGATAGCGACGATGTTCCCGACCTTCCTCCCCAGCCAAGTAAAGGGCTCCGCACCAAGGCAACAAACCAGGGTGGTTGCTGCTCGTAATTTCATCATTGGTCTAGCCGCGAGGAATTCGCATCGGAAATCTGGGCAAGGGCGTTTTGGCAAACCCTGAAGGGCTGCCTAATAGATGTCCACATTTTTCCGGTGAACCTCACCTCAGAGTGCGACAACTAACTACTGTGTTCGATCTCCATGAATGCTCGACTCGACAGCAAGAAAATGGCACATTTCTACGAGAATCTAGATAAGGACACCGATGGACTACTTAAAGGCTCTGGATCGCTGGTTAGAGGCAAGAGTAGAGTCGGAAACGCTTGAGTTCAAAGAAGCTAAATTCACTTTTGATAAGAACACCGTAGTGCGCTATTGCGTCGCGATTGCGAATGAGCGTGGTGGTCATCTGATTCTCGGTGTAACAGACAGGTTTCCCCGTGAAATTGTTGGCACCCAAGCTTTTGCCTCGCCTAAAGATCTAAACGAACTTAAGTACTTCATTCTGCAGCAGATACACCTTCGAGTGAATATAGAGGAAGTCAGTCACCCAAATGGACGTGTTCTGGTTTTCGTGATTCCCTCACGTCCAATTGGAACGCCTGTGCATATAGGGGGCTCATATTTGATGCGATCTGGCGAAAGTTTGGTTCCGATGTCAGCGGATAAGCTCAAATCCGTATTTGCTGAATCGAACTCAGAGTGGATGGCCGAACCGGCCATTGACGCGCTCACACCAACTGAAGTTGTGGCCATTCTTGACACGCATAAGTTATTTGAGTTACTCAATTTGCCGTACCCCGACCATGAGGACCTTGTTGTCGAGCGACTGGCGTCACTCGAGCTGATAACTTCAGCCGCAGCAGGGTGGGCGCTCACTAACTTGGGAGCAATACTTGGAGCACGGAAACTATCTGCAGTGTCGCGAGAGATTGCACTACGCGCCCCTCGGTTTGTTCTTTATAGTGGCATCTCTAAAGCACAAGCACGTGATGAGTATGAAGCAGACCAGGGATTAGCAATAGGGTTTAGTGACCTTGTGGAGAGAGTTTCCAATGCTTCTCCGCAGAATCATTTGTTGGAAGATATAATCAGAACGAGCGCAAAAGTTTTCCCCGTACAAGCTTTACGAGAATTAATTGCGAACGCTCTTATTCACCAAGATTTTTCGGTCGCTGGAGCTAGGGTGATGATTGAGATGTATGACGATCGAGTTGAGATTTCAAATCCTGGTCTTCCAAGCATTGATGTAAATAGATTCATCGATGAATATAGGAGCAGAAATGAGCGCCTCGCGGACTTGATGCGCCGGATGGGCATCTGCGAGGAGAGGGGGTCGGGAATTGACAAAGTTATTTTGGTTGCCGAGCAACTTCAGTTACCGGCACCGGAATTTCGAATTGGGGAGTTACGCACGACAGCGATACTTTTTGGTTCTAGAGACTTCGAAAATATGTCTCGCGCTGATCGAATAAGAGCGTGTTACCAACATTGCTCGATTGTGTATGTAACCCGAAGGCGAATGACGAATCAGTCACTGAGAACACGATTTGGACTGTCTGACAGAGATTCGAGTTTAGTATCCAGCATTATTGCAGCGACGAAAGAAGCAAGCCTTATTACTTTGGAACCTAGCACTAGCGGATCGACGCGTTATGCACGGTACATACCCTTCTGGGCCGCTAAATCTTAATTACCCTTTCACGACCAGCCTGGTTCCCGCTCGAGATCCAGCCCGAAAGTGCTTCAGAGCAAATCCCGGAGCAATCCCCAACTGGGGGTTAGCCAGCCTGGTTCCCGCTCGAGATCCAGCCCGAAAGTGCTTCAGAGCAAATCCCGGAGCAATCCCCAACTGGGGGTTAGCCAGCCTGGTTCCCGTTCAAAATCCAGCCCGAAAGTGCTTCAGAGCAAATCCCGGAGCAATCCCCAACTGGGGGTTAGCCAGACCACTTGGTACAGAACCTCACATCGGTGCCGGTCACAGCCGTGATACAGTGAATACAAGTATTCACTAGGAGGAACTGTGCCCACTTCAATCCGTTTAGATCCAGAAATTGAGCGGCGCCTTGACCAACTCGCCGCGAAGACAGGCCGCACAAAGGCGTTCTACATCCGTGAACTTATCCACAACGGTCTCCAGGATCTCGAAGACTATTACTTAGCGGTGCAAGTATCCGCGAGAGTGCGAGCGGGTAAGGAGAAGACCTACTCGATAAAGGAAGTCAGGTCGATTCTTGAAGTGGAAAGTCGAGATCACAAAGTCGGCACTAAGAGATCTCCGAAAGATTGACGGTGCCGCTTCGTCGCGCATTTTGAGTCTAGTTGTTGATGTATGCCAGTTAAGGCTGCCGGGAGAACATCGGACAGATCATTTGAGAAGTGGTGAGTACGATCCGTGCCATGGCGCAATTTGTCCGACCTCCTGTCGCGGCACGCGAGTATCAAGACGACGATGGAACGGTCATTGCCTATGGAAACCGTTGGGGACGGAACTCGCCACCCGAGAAAAGTTACAGTGTGACGTCGAATCTTGATCGTTACGAGCCTTTGCACGAAGTTGCACGCGCACTCATTGACTACCTCGAGAGCACCTCTGAAGTAACTTTGGAAAACGATGCATCGTGTATCGCGGATTTTCTGCGTCCTCAGGGTGTTTTGGAAGCCGTGAGAGTCAGCCCGTCAAATCCCGACTGCGCCACTCTCACGTTTGGCTTCACTTCTTTTCCAGCTGTGTACTTACATGCAGGGGTTCTGCACGACTTCGCTTTCCCCACCTGTGGGTGCGATGCCTGCGATGAGGGAATCAACGAACAATTAGACCAAGTGGAATCGAGAGTCTTCGCAGTGACTAGCGGCAATTATCGTGAGTCGGTAATTACGCGTGGGCGCATCTGGGCCACCTATGAATTGAATAGAGCGGATCGTTCAGAAAGTGGGAGGGGTCGCCTTGATGCCGTCTCGAAAGATCAAATCAAGTCAGCCTCTCGTCGTCTCGCCACCTTACCTGGCTGGTGGGCTGCGTGGCTCCTGAGGCTTAAGGGTTAATCACTCCGCTCGAAACCCATTTCAAGTTGCGGTGACGCCTAGTTACTGGAATCGTTCTGCGACGTTGTCTTTTGGCGAACATTCAAATCGTTTTGGAGTAATTGTGGCTAGCGAAGTTATCGAGATCGATCCAACTACCTTGGACCCGAAGCGTTGGAAAGCGCTCGGCGTAATCGCCATTGCGCAACTGATGGTGGTCCTCGATGCCTCGATCGTGAACTTGGCGTTGCCGAGTGCTAAACGGGCACTCCATATAAGTAATGCGAATCAACAGTGGGTGATCACTGCCTACACGCTTGCATTTGGTGGTCTCTTGCTTCTTGGCGGCCGCATCGCGGACTACGTGGGACGTAAGAAGGTTTTCATAATCGGCCTTCTTGGTTTCGCTGCAGCTTCGGCTCTCGGCGGAATCTCACCAAGCGCAGGGTGGCTCTTTGCAGCGCGTGCCCTGCAGGGTGCATTCGGTGCACTGCTCGCACCGGCCGCGCTCTCTCTGATTACCGTTAATTTTGTTCTGCCTAAAGAGCGCGCAAAAGCGTTCGGTGTCTTTGGTGCGATTGCTGGTGGTGGAGCAGCAATCGGACTGCTTCTTGGTGGAGTGCTGACGCAATACTTCTCATGGCGCTGGTGCCTCGGTGTCAACGTCCCAATTGCAATTCTCGCCGCGCTGCTTGCCATTCCTTATGTGACGGAATCAAAGGCGAGCGGTTCCCATAGCTACGACCTACCAGGCGCACTCACAGCGACCTTTGGACTGCTCTCCCTGGTTTATGGCTTCACCAAAGCGGCCCTAGATGGATGGGGATCTTCGGTGACGCTCACCTTCTTTGGCATAGCCATCGTGCTACTTGTGGGATTCGTGCTGATCGAATTGCGCACCAAGAGTCCACTCCTACCGATGCGCGTCCTGCTTGAGCGCAATCGCGGAGGCTCATATCTTGCATCCCTGATCGTCGGCTCAGGGCTCTTTGCGATGTTCTTATTCTTGGGCCTCTATCTTCAGGTCATTCTTGGCTATTCGCCAGTGAAAGCCGGCTTCGCCTTCCTGCCATTCTCGATCACCATAATCTTGACGGCCGGCCTGGCGGCAAACCTGCTCCCCAAGATTGGGCCACGCCCGCTGATGGTCACCGGTCTATTCTTTGCGGCTGCTGGATTGCTCTATCTGACGCGGATCACACCGCTCACCAGTTATGCCACCCATGTACTGCCCGCGATGATGGTGATGAGTTTTGGCATGGCACTTGTCTTCATTCCGCTCTCGACGACAGCTCTGCACGACGTGGGACATGACGATGCAGGCGTGGCCAGTGCCCTGATCAACACCAGCCAGCAGGTGGGTGGATCATTGGGCACTGCACTGCTCAACACGATCGCTGCCACCGCGACCTCGAGTTATGCGGTCGGCCATACTTCGTTGGGCAAGATGTTGATGCCCTTCGCCCTAACTCACGGTTACACCAACGCATTTAAAGCTGGTGCTGCTTTACTCGCACTGGCTGGCGTGGTGATCTTCTTCACGATCAGGGTTGGCAAGGAGTCGCTCGTCGAGGCTGACGAGATCGCCCACTTGGGCTGATTCGTCGTTCGGTTGTGGGCCAACTTCCCAGATGCGGAACCGGGATCTGAGGTTTACTTGACATTGGATTCTGGGCTTGCCATCATGTAGACGTGGTTAAACGTGTTAAGACAATGAAGACACTCGGAGATGATTACTCGGTTGATGAGTGCTTAGGGTTTCTTCGTGCTCTAGCAGATAAGACACGGCAGGAAATTATCATGATTTTTGCGTCTCAAAAAGAAGTGTGTGTAACTGATATTGCAAAGAACTTTACCTTGAGCCGCCCGACTATTTCTCACCACTTGAATTTGATGAAAAGATCCGGACTTCTCAACTCTCGCAAAGAGGGGAAAGAGATCTATTACTCCTTCAATAAGCCTTATGTAACAAAAGTAATGGAATCAATTTTAAGCAGTATTAAGAAGTGCTGCTAATTTTTTTTACCAAATGAGTCGATATGCTTAAACATATCATAATGAGGGTCAGACAGGAGAGAAGGGAATGAACGTAATTATCATCAGCGCAGCTTGTTGTGCCCCAGGCATGAGTGCTTTCGATGAGCAAGCTCGCAGGGTCATCGATCAGGCGATCTCAGAAACTGGCATAGAGGCCAAAGTCACACTAGTTCCCGCTACGACCGCCATGGTTGCTTTCAGCAACGTCATTCGAGAACTGATGGCCCTGTATGGCCAGGGCAAGTTAGGAGCTCCTGCGGTTCTTATCGACGGAGAGGTCGTCTCTTACGGCGTGCCCGAGGTCGAAGACATGAAAGCAGCATTGAGAAAGTTCGCAGAGATCAAAATTATCGAGGAGACCTCCAAATAATATGAACAAAGAATTACTCAACATCATGTTGCCCCAAAAAACCACTAAGTACCTCTTCTTCGGCGGCAAAGGTGGTGTGGGCAAAACCACTATGGCCACGGCAACCGCGGTCTGGTTCGCCGAACACAATTACAAAACCACCATTGTTTCAACGGACCCGACAGTCAGTCTTTCAGCGGTTTTCGGTCAAGAGATCGGTGGCGATGTAAAAGTTCCGATCAAGCATGTCCCCAATTTATGCGGACTCAATATAAACCCCAATGACGCCAAGGGTGTTTTTCAGAGTCGTTTGAACAGTGTAATCGGACAAATCAGTGGCACTTTTGGCAATGATGTGGTCAGCACGCCATGCATGGAAGAAATGGCCACCTTCGATCAATTCGTCACCTTCCTTGGAAAACCCGACAGTGACGTGATCGTGTTCGATACGGCGCCAACCGGCAAATCGCTGAGAGAACTGGCTATGCCCTTTGATTGGGCGGGGTTTTTGCAGAAGCAAATCCAAGAAGGCCAAAAATTGGCGGAGCTTTTATCCACTGACGTGGACTCCTTTGAAGATTTAGAGAAGGACAAAAGACGATATGACGAGGCCATGGCGGTGCTCTGCAATAAGACCAGCACCATCTTTTCGCTGGTGCTTCTGCCAGAACGCCTGCCAATAGAAGAGACGCAAAGTGCGATTAACGGGCTGGATAAACTCGGCGTTCCCGTGCAGTCATTGATAACCAACCAATGCATTCTGCCGGAAGTGATAGAAGGCAATCGCTTTTTACAGGCTCGCGCAAAATTGCAAAACTCCTACTTAGAGGAAATCGACGCTCGCTTTACCGATGTCATTAAAGCCGAACTGCCGCTCTTGGATCACGACATAGCCAATCTCGAGAGTTTGCAAGAGGTCGGCAAATTACTTTATGGCAAAAACTCCAATAAACGTTGATAACAGGTGACGACAAGATTATGGAAAGCAACAGAATAGAAAACGGAGTAATTGCGCCGAGCGGAGATCTCGAGATCGATCCAGCCACCCTGGATCCGAAGCGTTGGAAGGCACTCGGTGTAATCGCGATTGCGCAGTTGATGGTAATCCTTGATGTCTCGATCGTGAACTTGGCGCTCCCGAGTGCCAAGCGGGCGCTCCACATAAGTAATGCGAATCAACAGTGGGTGATCACTGCCTACACGCTTGCCTTTGGTGGCCTCTTGCTACTTGGTGGTCGCATTGCGGACTACGTCGGTCGTAAGAAAATCTTCATGATCGGCCTTCTTGGTTTCGCTGCTGCATCCGCGCTTGGTGGCATTTCACCCAACGCAGGCTGGCTCTTTGGAGCGCGCGCCTTGCAGGGTGCCTTTGGTGCGCTGCTCGCGCCGGCCGCACTCTCTCTGATCACTGTGAATTTCGTTTTGCCCAAGGAACGAGCAAAAGCATTCGGAGTCTTTGGTGCAATTTCCGGCGGAGGCGCTGCGATTGGATTGCTCCTAGGTGGGACACTGACCCAATACTTCTCATGGCGTTGGAGTCTGGGAGTCAATGCACCAATCGCGATTGTGGCCGCCTTGCTTGCGATCCCTTATGTGACGGAATCAAAGGCGAGCGGTGCCCATAGTTACGATCTGCCGGGCGCACTCACAGCGACCTTTGGACTACTCTCCCTGGTTTATGGCTTTACGAAGGCGGCCATCGATGGGTGGAGTTCTCCCGTCACCATCACCTTCTTCGTGGTAGCAGCCGTTTTACTCGTCGGATTCGTGTTGATCGAGTTGCGCACCAAGAGCCCGCTCCTGCCGATGCGAGTCTTGATCGAGCGTAATCGCGGTGGCGCGTACCTCGCATCCCTGTTCGTCGGGGCTGGTCTTCTTGCCATGTTTCTATTCTTGGGCCTGTACCTGCAGGCGATTCTTGGCTACTCACCATTGAAAGCCGGCTTTGCTTTCCTGCCACTTTCGATCACGATCATCTTGGCCGCCGTGCCTGCTACATACTTACTCCCGAAAGTTGGTCCACGCCCGCTTATTGTTACTGGATTAGCTTTTTCTGCAGTTGGCCTGCTCGACCTAACGCGGATCACACCGCTCACCAGTTACGCGACGCACGTGTTGCCAGCAATGATCGTGATGAGTTTTGGGTTGGCTTTCGTTTTTATTCCACTATCGAGCACTGCCCTTCACAATGTTGGGCATGACGACGCAGGTGTGGCCAGTGCCCTGATCAACACCAGCCAGACCGTTGGCGGCTCGTTGGGTATTGCGCTGCTTAACACTGTGGCCGCCACGGCGACCTCAAGTTATGCGGCAAGCCATACCTCGCTTGGCAAGATGTTGATGCCAACGGCCTTGACCTATGGCTATGCCAGAGCCTTTATGGCAGGAGCCGGGTTACTGGCCATTGCAGCGGTTGTCGTATTTTTCTCCATCAGGGTTGGCAAGGAGTCGCTCGTCGAGGCCGACGAGATCGCCCACTTCGGCGGAACCACAACTACGCAATAAGATCTCTCCCATGACGATGAAGCCACGCTCCGGATTGGTCACTGATGGTTTAGAACGCGCACCTGCTCGCGGGATGCTCCGAGCAGTGGGCATGGGCGATGACGATTGGGTCAAGCCACAGATCGGTATTGCGTCATCATGGAATGAAATCACGCCATGCAATCTCTCCCTAGACCGCCTGGCCAAGGCGGCAAAGGAAGGGGTTTTTGCGGCGGGCGGATTCCCACTGCAATTTGGGACCATCTCGGTCTCTGATGGAATTTCAATGGGCCACGAAGGAATGCACTTCTCCCTAGTTTCGCGAGAGGTCATCGCCGACTCTGTTGAAACCGTTATGCAGGCAGAGCGTCTTGACGGAATGGTCACCTTCGCCGGTTGCGACAAATCCCTTCCAGGGATGTTGATGGCCGCGGCCCGAATCGATGTCGCAAGCGTTCTGGTTTATGCAGGCTCGACGATGCCGGGACAAGTCGATGGCAAAGACGTGACGATCATTGACGCCTTTGAAGCGGTCGGCGCCTGCGCGAGAGGCTTGATCACCAGAGCCAAAGTAGATGAGATCGAGCGTGCCATCTGTCCGGGCGAGGGCGCCTGTGGCGGTATGTACACCGCCAATACGATGGCCAGCGCCGCCGAAGCACTCGGCATGTCGTTACCTGGCTCCGCTGCACCGCCGGCGATCGATCGTCGGCGCGATGGATACTCGCGTGTTGCAGGTGAAGCGGTCGTTGAGATGATTCGTCGTGGAATCACTACGCGGGACATCCTGACGAAGAAGGCCTTCGAGAATGCGATCACAGTTGTGATGGCACTTGGCGGATCAACCAACGCAGTGCTCCACCTATTGGCTATCGCCCATGAGGCGCAAGTGGATCTCACTCTTGAAGACTTTCATCGCGTCGGTTCAAAAGTTCCATTGCTTGGCGATCTCAAACCATTTGGACGTTTCGTGATGAACGACGTCGATCGAGTCGGTGGTATTCCCGTCGTCATGCGCGCGCTCCTCGACGCAGGGTTGCTCCACGGCGATTGTCTAACCGTCACTGGCAAAACCATGGCTGAGAACCTTGCCAATATCGCACCACCACGTGCCGACGGGGAGGTCTTGCACGAAGTCGCCCGCCCACTTAGTTCTGGTGGAGGAATCACGATCCTGAACGGCTCGTTAGCCCCCGATGGCGCGGTGACTAAAACTGCTGGCGTCGGGGTCGATCTCTTTGAAGGACCAGCCCGCGTTTTCGAACGTGAACAGAGCGCCATGCAAGCTCTGGAGAACGGCACCATCAAAGCAGGGGATGTCGTCGTCATTCGCTACGAAGGGCCTAAGGGTGGCCCAGGTATGCGTGAGATGCTGATGATCACTGGAGCTATCAAGGGCGCAGGTCTTGGGAAATCGGTCCTGCTCATCACGGACGGACGTTTTTCGGGTGGAACGACTGGGCTCTGTATCGGGCATGTCGCTCCTGAAGCCGTCGATGGTGGCCCTATCGCACTGGTTCGCGATGGCGATCGGATCAGGATCGACATAAATGCCCGCACCCTCGACCTCCTCGTCGATGAAGCAGAACTTGCTACGCGGAAGAAAGTTTGGAAAGTGGTTCCCCACAAGTACGACCGCGGGGTTTTAGCCAAGTACGCCAAACTCGTAGGCTCGGCCTCTCGTGGCGCTGTCTGTGATTGAGATGACTGTCTCGAATATTGAGACAGAGGCTCGTTCAGGTTGACGCATTAACGCGAGAGGGAGACGCTATCCGCGTGGAAAGACGAATTATTGTAGTAATGGAGCGCGCGGACTGAGCAGATGGCTCAACGCGTGCGACCCCTCGGTGCCCTAGCGGCACGAGGGGTTTCGCATTAGAAGGGGGTAACGATGGACAAGAGCATTACTGGAGCAACGAGCCTCGTACGCTCCCTAGAGCATGCCGGTGTCGAGGTCATGTTCGGCATTCCCGGCGGGGCGATCCTGCCTGCATATGACCCAATCTTTGATAGCAGCATTCGGCACATCTTGGTCAGGCACGAGCAGGGTGCCGGACATGCCGCCACCGGATACGCCCAGGCCACGGGCCGAGTTGGCGTCTGTATTGCCACCTCAGGCCCAGGTGCCACCAACTTGGTCACGCCGTTAGCCGATGCACATATGGATTCAGTGCCGATGGTGGCCATCACAGGCCAGGTCGCTTCGGCCTTTATCGGCACCGACGCTTTTCAAGAGGCTGATATCCGCGGCATCACGATGCCAGTGACCAAACACAACTATTTGATTACCAATCCTGATGACATACCCCGTGCTATCGCCGAGGCTTTTCACATTGCCGCAACTGGGCGTCCTGGCCCGGTGTTGGTCGATATAAGCAAAGATGCCTTACAGAAAATGACCGATTTCGAGTGGCCTACCCGGATTGATCTTGCTGGCTACAACCCGGTGACTAAGCCGCACGCCAAGCAGATCCGTGAAGCTGCCAGGCTAATCGCTGAATCGAAGCGACCAGTTCTCTACATTGGCGGCGGAGTCATCAAGGCAGAGGCTTCGGCAGCGCTACTAAGACTTGCCACCCTCACTGGGGCGCCCGTCGTTACAACTTTGATGGGGCGCGGGGCGTTCCCAGATTCTCATGCACAGCATCTCGGAATGCCTGGCATGCACGGCACGGTTGCTGCCGTTACTGCGCTCCAGAAAGCAGACCTGCTGATCACGCTGGGCGCACGATTTGACGATCGGGTTACCGGAAAACTTTCTACCTTTGCTCCTGAAGCCAAGGTCATTCACGCCGATATCGATCCTGCTGAGATCGGTAAGAATCGCTATGCAGATATTCCGATCGTTGGTGATCTGCTCGAAGTCATCAGCGAGTTGATCCCGGCGGTAGAAGCAGAATTCGCTGCGGGCCGCCAGAGTGATATCACGGCTTGGGTGAAGCAGTGCGAATCTTGGCGGCGTACCTACCCCCTTGGTTATGACCAACCAGATGATGGCTCGGTCTCACCCCAACACGTGATCCAGCGCATCGGCCAACTGGTCGGGCCTGACGGAATTTATGTTGCTGGCGTCGGTCAACATCAGATGTGGGCATCGCAGTATGTCTCTTTTGAAAAGCCAAGAACCTGGTTGAACTCGGGCGGCCTTGGCACTATGGGCTATGCCGTACCGGCCGCGATGGGCGCCAAGGTCGGTCGCCCCGAGGCAGCAGTCTGGGCCATCGATGGCGATGGTTGTTTTCAGATGACGAATCAGGAACTTGTCACTTGCGCTCTCAATCAGATCCCCATCAAGGTCGCGATCATCAACAACGAGAGCCTCGGTATGGTTAGGCAGTGGCAGACGCTCTTCTACAACTCGAGATATTCCAATACCGATCTGCATTCGAAGCGGATCCCAGACTTTGCCAAACTGGCTGACGCAATGGGTTGCATCGGCCTGCGCTGTGAAAAGCGAGAAGACATCGATCGGACTATCGAAGAAGCAATGGCGATCGACGACCAGCCGGTAGTGATCGACTTTAGCGTTCACCGCGATGCGATGGTCTGGCCTATGGTCGCCTCAGGTACCAGTAACGACGACATCTTGGTCGCGCGCGAACTTGCGCCCGACTGGGATTCCCAGGAGTTGTGAGATGACTCGTCACACACTCTCCGTTCTTGTTGAAAACAGCCCAGGTGTCCTGGCACGAGTTGCTTCGCTCTTTTCCCGTCGCGGCTTCAACATCGAATCTCTAGCTGTTGGTCCTACCGAACAGGAAAATACATCGCGCATGACGATCGTCGTCAATGTCGAAGGTAGCCCGCTGGAGCAGGTGACCAAGCAACTGAATAAGTTGATCAATGTTCTCAAGATCGTCGAAATAGATTCGGGAGCGTCGGTTGAGCGGGAGCTTCTCTTGGCGAAGGTGCACACCGATTCCCAGACGCGTTCACAAGTACTTGAGATCGTCCAACTCTTCCGCGCGCGAGTCGTCGATGTCGGCTTTGATTCTGTAGTCATCGAAGCGACTGGAACTGCAGAGAAGATTGAAGGACTTCTAGCCGCGCTAAATCCCTTTGGTATTAAGGAATTGGCTCAGTCTGGTCTGGTCGCAATGGCACGCGGCGGACGGGCCATCAACGAGAAAACTAGTCGCTAGATCGCACCCATCTACGAAGGAGAAGAGAACAGTGGCAAAGATGTACTACGACGACGATGCGGACCTAAGTGTGATCCAAGGCCGCCATGTTGCGGTGCTCGGATACGGCTCACAAGGCCACGCTCACGCGCTCTCCCTGCGCGACTCTGGAGTGGATGTCCGAGTCGGTCTGCCTGAGGGTTCAAAGAGTCGAGCAAAGGCAGAAGCCGAAGGTCTTCGAGTCGTTACTCCGTCTGAGGCCTGCGAAGAAGCCGACCTGATCATGATCCTCGCGCCAGACCATGTGCAGCGCCATCTTTACGCAGAGTCGGTAGCGCCTAATTTGGTCGACGGAGATGCGATCTTCTTTGGCCACGGATTCAATATTCGTTTTGGCTACATCACTCCACCGGCCGGTGTCGATGTTGCGATGGTCGCACCAAAGGGGCCTGGCCACTTGGTTCGACGCGAGTTCTCCGCTGGACGTGGCGTGCCAGTTCTTGTGGCAGTCGAACAGGATGCTACGGGCCAAGCCTGGCCGCTGACCCTGGCCTATGCGAAGGCGATCGGTGGATTGCGCGCCGGCGGGATCAAGACCACTTTCACTGAAGAGTGCGAGACAGATCTCTTTGGTGAGCAAGCCGTTCTCTGTGGTGGTGTCTCGCAGTTGGTTCAGTACGGCTTTGAGACCCTCGTCGAAGATGGGTACCAACCCGAGGTTGCCTACTTTGAGTGTCTGCACGAACTCAAACTCATTGTTGATCTCATGTACGAGGGCGGTATCGCTAAGCAACGGTGGTCAGTCTCTGACACCGCAGAGTATGGAGATTACATTTCAGGCCCTCGCGTTATCGACCCAAGCGTGAAGGCCAACATGAAGGCGGTGCTTGCTGACATAAAGAATGGCTCTTTCGCAGCGCGATTCATCGCTGATCAGGATGCCGGCGCGCCAGAATTTAAGGCGCTACGCGCCAAGGGCGAAGCTCATATCATTGAGAGCGTTGGTCGCGACCTACGAAAGTTGATGTCATGGGTTCGCAGCACTAAAGATGACTACACCGAAGGCACCGCGGCGCGATAAGGCGCAACAACTAACTAGAGAGGCGTGATAATGGCTAAGCCTGTAGTCCTAATCGCAGAAGAGTTGAGCCCAGCCACGATAAGTGAGTTAGGACCTAACTTTGAGATACGTACATGCGATGGGTCGAATCGGGTGGAATTGTTATCTGCGCTTGCATCAGGTGTCGATGCAGTTTTAATTCGCTCGGCGACCAAGATGGATGCCGAGGCGATCTCAAGTGCAAAGGGATTGCGTGTCATCGCACGCGCGGGCGTCGGCTTGGACAACGTTGATGTCCCTGCCGCCACCCAAGCCGGAGTCATGGTCGTTAACGCGCCAACATCCAACATCGTGAGTGCGGCCGAGTTAGCCATTGGCCTGCTCCTCTCGTCTGCACGCCACATCTCTCCTGCGCATGCCGCTCTGCGAAATGGCAAATGGGCGCGGTCTAAGTACACGGGTACTGAGTTGTACGAAAAAACTCTTGGCGTCGTGGGGTTGGGTCGAATCGGGCAATTGGTTGCTCACCGGATGCAAGCATTCGGAATGCAGGTAATTGCCTACGACCCATACCTTTCTCCACAGCGAGCCGCACAATTGGGAGTTCGACTGGTCGAATTAGACCAACTCTTGCGTGAGAGCGATTTCATCACGGTTCACCTGCCTAAGACCAAGGAGACGGCGGGACTAATTGGTGCCGACGCGCTGACCAAGGTCAAACCGACGGTGCATATAGTCAATGCTGCCCGTGGAGGAGTAGTCGAAGAGACTGCGCTCTACGATGCACTAAAGACAGGCAGGATCGCTGGCGCCGGTGTCGATGTCTATTCGACCGAACCATGCACAGATTCTCCACTCTTTGACCTAGATAACGTCGTTGCTACCCCGCACTTAGGCGCGTCCACGGACGAGGCGCAGGAGCGCGCAGGAATCGCCGTTGCTCAGTCAGTGCGGAAGGCGCTTGCTGGTGAACTGGTTCCTGATGCGGTGAATGTCCGTGGTGGCACGATCGATGAAGATGTTCGTCCGGCCCTGCCGTTGGTCGAAACACTTGGGCAGATAATCTCTGGGCTGGCCGGCGGAGCACCGTCGAGCGTTGTTGTTGAAGTGCGCGGCGAAATCGCTAACTTTGACTGCGAGATCTTAGCCACCAGCGCGCTTAAGGGACTCTTGTTGGGTGTGGTTGGAGACGGTGTCTCCTATGTGAACGCACCAATGTTGGCGAAAGAGCGCAGCCTGGTAGCCAGTGTCACTAAAGACGTTGAGAGTGAGGATCACCGAAATGTAATCACGCTTAGGGCTTCGCTCTCCGATGGTGGGCACCTATCAGTGAGCGGCACGTTGGTTGGGCTGAAGCGGGTGCAGAAGATTGTCGCGATTGACGATCTAACGCTCGACTTGATCCCGAGCGAAAGCCTGCTCTTCCTCCGCTACTCCGATACGCCTGGAGTCATCGGAGTTGTTGGGCGAATCCTCGGCGAAGCCGAGATCAACATTGGTGGAATGCAAGTGGCGCGTGATCACGTCGGAGGTGAAGCGCTGATGGTCCTTACCATCGATTCATCTGTCGGTGCGGAACTCGTTGCAAATATTTCAGCCGAAACAAAAGCTCGTGTTGTCCGTTTCGTGAATCTAATCTAGGAGCACGCGTGACACGCACGATTAATCTCGCGGTCATCGCCGGCGACGGCATTGGCCCAGAGGTCGTCAATGAAGGCTTGAAGGTGCTCGGTGTCATTGGCATGCAGTACGACACGACATTTTCTAAGAAGCACTTCGACTTGGGTGCCAGGCGCTGGCATGCGACTGGCGAGACGCTGACTAATGAGGTTCTCGCCGAGCTCGCCAAGTCTGATGTTATTCTGCTAGGTGCCGTTGGTGATCCGACGGTGCCAAGTGGGATTCTAGAACGAGGTCTCCTGCTCCGCCTCCGTTTTGCCTTCGATCAATACGTCAATCTACGTCCTGCCCGGCTATTCAAAGGTGTAACTTCGCCGTTGGCTGGTGTCACCGAAATTGATTTCATCGTTGTGCGCGAGGGCACTGAAGGTCCATATGTCGGTGCGGGTGGCGTACTCGCCAAAGGGTCCGCACATGAGGTTGCCACCGAAGAGAGCTTGAACACCCGAGTCGGTGTTGAACGGGTCATCCGCAATGCTTTCGAGCGCGCAGTCGTCAGGGCAAGGAAACATTTGACTCTGGTTCACAAGAACAACGTGCTGACGCATGCAGGTGATCTCTGGATGCGAGTATTCCAAGAGGTGTCGATTGAGTACCCAACAGTCACAACCGATTATCTCCACGTCGATGCCGCCTCGATGTTTTTTGTAACGAATCCTGGTCGATTCGATGTAGTCGTGACCGACAACCTCTTCGGTGACATCCTTACGGATATCGCCGCCGCCATCTGTGGTGGGATTGGCCTTGCTGCGAGTGGAAATATCAACCCGACCGGAGCTTTCCCAAGCATGTTTGAACCAGTACACGGCTCCGCCCCAGATATCGCTGGGAAGTCGATCGCCGATCCAACCGCGACGATTCTCTCCGTTGCAATGCTGTTGGACCACGTCGGACTAACTGAAGCCGCAGAAAAAGTACAGGTGGCCGTTGCCAGTGATCTTTTGGCGCGTGGCGATGGCAGACGGAGCACGAGCGAAATTGGTGACGCAATCTGCGCCACCCTCAATCTGACGTAAGGGGAAAGCCGTGGCCATCTCACTAGATCCGAACAGAGCTCCACTTTCGGATAATGCACGTGAGGCGATTCTCGCCGAGCCAGGTTTTGGCAAGTACTTCACCGACAACATGGTCACCGCCACTTGGAATAGCAGTAGCGGTTGGAGCGAGTTACGGCTGACGCCATACGGGCCGCTCTCTTTGGATCCGGCGACGATGGTCCTTCACTATGGACAGGAGATTTTTGAGGGTTTGAAGGCCTACCGGCAACCAGATGGCGGAATCGCGCTTTTTAGACCAGAACAGAATGCCAGACGCTTTGCTAGGAGTGCGACCCGGTTGGCACTTCCGGCGCTGCCGGAGGAACTCTTTCTCGAGAGCGTCCACGCCCTTGTCAAGCAGGATCAAGCCTGGGTCCCGGCACGTGCAGATGAATCGCTCTATTTGCGTCCCATGATGATCGCAACCGAAGTCGGGCTTGGCGTGCGCCCGAGCAGCAGAGCTGAGTACGTTCTAATCGCGTCACCGGCCGGAGCATATTTCAAAGGTGGCGTCCGACCGGTTACCGTCTGGATTTCGACGGAATATGTACGTGCGGCACCGGGTGGAACTGGTGAGGCCAAGTGCGGTGGCAATTACGCGGCGTCCCTGGTTGCCCAACAGTCGGCGGCGGCTCAAGGCTGCGATCAAGTTGTGTGGCTGGACGCGGTGCACCGTGAATACGTAGAAGAGATGGGTGGCATGAATCTCTACTTCGTCATGGGATCCGGATCTAGCGCTCGAGTCGTAACACCGAAGCTCACCGGAACACTTCTTCCTGGGATCACCCGCGATTCGCTTCTCACTCTGGCGGCGGATCTTGGTTATGAGGCCGGGGAGGTCTCAATCACAGTTGATCAATGGCGTCGGGGCGTGGCCGACGGTGAGATCACTGAAGTTTTTGCTTGTGGCACGGCTGCGGTCATCACACCAGTCGGCGCGGTTAAAAGCGCAACTGATCAGTGGAGCCACGGAACTGGCGAATCCGGACCCATTGCCTTGCAGTTGCGCGAGGCGTTACTTGGAATTCAAAGTGGCCTTGGCGCAGATGAACACGGTTGGATGGAACGGGTCATCTAATGCCAGTGTTGCCACAAGGAGATGTTTTTCATGTCTATGACACGACTCTGCGCGATGGCGCACAGCAAGAGGGGCTAAACCTCTCGGTCAACGACAAACTCACGATCGCCCGTCATCTCGACGACCTCGGAGTCGGTTTCATTGAAGGCGGTTGGCCTGGTGCCAATCCGAAAGATACCGAATTCTTTGCCCGCGCTAGGAAAGAACTGGCCCTAAAGAGCGCCACTCTTACCGCGTTTGGTTCAACGCGCCGCCCTGGTGTCGTGGCTGCTGACGATTCGCTCCTTGCCGCGCTTCGCGAATCTGGCGCCTCGGTAGTGACACTCGTCGCAAAATCTCACGATCGCCATGTTGATCTTGCGCTGAAGACTTCGCTTGATGAAAACCTCGCGATGATTAGAGATAGCGTCTCCCATCTACGTGCAGAGGGCCAACGAGTCTTTCTTGACGCCGAACACTTCTTCGATGGTTTCCGCGCAAATCGCGCGTACTCTCTCGAGGTCGTTCGGGCCGCAGCGGAGGCTGGTGCCGACGTCATCGCGCTCTGTGACACCAACGGCGGAATGCTCCCAGACGAACTTGCCGACATCTTCCATGAGGTTCTTAACCAGAGTGGTGCTCGGCTAGGCATTCACTGTCACAACGACACGGGTTGTGCAGTCGCTAATTCACTCGCCGCAGTCAAAGCGGGCGCCACCCACGTGCAAGGAACGTTAAATGGCTATGGCGAACGCACCGGCAATGCTGACCTCGTCACCATCGTGGCCAACCTGGAATTAAAGCGTCACAAGAAAGTATTGCCAGAGGGCGCGCTCCGTGAATCGTTTCGCATCGCACACGCAGTAGCCGAAGTCACCAACGTAAACCCGAGCGCACGTCAGCCTTACGTAGGTCTTTCAGCCTTTGCCCACAAGGCCGGATTGCACGCAAGTGCCATCAAGGTCGACCCCGCGCTCTATCAACATGAAGACCCAAGTTCGGTCGGTAACGACATGCGCATGCTCGTGTCAGAGATGGCTGGTCGCGCCTCTATCGAGTTGAAGAGCGCCGAGCTCGGCATTGATCTGAGTGCCGATCGTGTCGCGGTTGGTCGGGTTGTCGATCGGGTGAAGGAGTTGGAGGCACAGGGCTGGACCTTCGAGGCCGCCGATGCCTCGTTTGAACTCCTACTGCGCGAAGAGATAGAGGGCGCAAGACCAAGTTTCTTTACGATCGAATCTTGGCGGACGATTGTGGAGCGACTTCCAAACGGTGAGGTGCTGAGTCAGGCCACCGTCAAGATTCGGGCCGGTGACGAAGAAATTCTTTCGACGGGTGAGGGCAATGGACCGGTCAATGCTATCGATACCGCTTTGCGCAGAGGCCTCGAGAAGATCTTTCCTGAAATTGCCACATTTGAGTTGACGGATTACAAGGTTCGAATTCTTGAGGGCCGCCACGGTACCGATGCAATCACGCGTGTTCTCGTCGGTACTGATGATGGCGAGGGGGAGTGGACCACCCTTGGGGTTCACGCGAACGTTATCGCTGCTTCGGCGATGGCTCTTGAAGACGCCGTAACCTATGGACTTCTTCGAAAAGGTCGACGCTAACTTGGGGTTTGCGCCCTAGGCTCGCACCGTGGGCGAATTGATCCTGGCGCTAGATGCTGGAACAACTGGCGTCACCGCGTTGGTGATTGATCGTGATCGCAACGTGGTTGGTCGCGCCTATCAAGATTTTCCGCAGTACTTCCCGCGCCCTGGTTGGGTGGAGCACGAACCCGATGAGATCTGGAGCGCGCTTTTAACCGCGACGGCTTGCGCAGTTGGCGATCGAGGTTCGCAGATTGTTGGCGTTGGCGTCACAAATCAGCGGGAGACCTTGGTTATTTGGGATCGAAAAACGCTGCAGAGTGTGCGCCCTGCCATTGTCTGGCAGGACCGTCGCACTAGCGAGATCTGCGACCGGCTTAAAACCGTCGATGTTTCGCGCACTGGGCTTCGCCTTGATCCATACTTCACGGCGACGAAGATCATGTGGGTTCGCGAGAACGAACCAGAGGTCTGGGCTGGTGTTGAATCTGGTCGATATGTAGTCGGCACTGTTGATTCATATTTGGTCGCACGTTTGACCGTAGGCGAACGACACATCACCGATGCGACCAACGCTTCGCGTACTCTGCTATATGGCCTTGAGAGTGGTAGTTGGGATTTAGAACTACTTGAACTCTTCGGAGTTCCACAGAGCGCACTGGCGGAAATCACTCCGTCATATGGCGACTTGGCGCGTTGCGATCCATCCGCATTCTTAGGGATCGCGGCGCCTATTACTGGCATGGCAGGAGATCAACAGGCCGCGCTCGTCGGCCAGGCGGGCATTGAAAAGGGAGCGGCCGCTTGTGCTTATGGCACAGGCTCATTTGTACTGGTCAACACAGGTGTCCAGATACCACCGACAAGTGGTGGACTCTTGGCCACCGTTGCGCTCGCGCACCCTGACGGGCACCGTTCCTTCGCGTCAGAGGGTGCTGTCTTTGTCACTGGCGCCGCGGTTCAGTGGTTTCGCGATGGGCTAGGCGCGATTGGTTCCTCGTCAGAGATCGAGGCGTTAGCTGGCAGCGTGCCTGATTCGGCTGGCGTCGTTGTTGTGCCAGCACTCACAGGTCTTGGTGCACCGCATTGGGACGCGAACGCACGCGGTGCGATTCTTGGCATTACTCGTGGCACAACGCGAGCACACATTGCCCGAGCATTGCTTGAATCGATCGCTTGGCAAGTTGCCGACGTCGTGGAAATGATGGAATCGGAGAGTGCTGTTCGTCTGCCATTCCTTGGCGCCCATGGGGGAGCGAGTGCAAATACGCTCCTCTGCCAAATGCAGGCGAGCGCGCTGCAAAGGCCGGTTCATCGTAGACGCGATCCTGAGTCGACGGCACTTGGGGCGGCTGAGTTGGCTGCGCTTGGCCTGGGTTGGCCTGCGCGTACCGCTAAAGAAGATATTGAAGAAATTGTCGAGGGAACAAGAATCGTGGACCACGAACGCTGGCAGCGGGCCATTGACGCTGTCAGACTATTCGGTGAGTAGGAGTTGAGCTATCGATGGTAGATGTTGCGCCGCAAGTAGCGCCTTGGTCGAGCGATGGCAGTAAGGGCATCGGAGTTCTTTTCGTCCACGGATTTACCGGTTCCCCCGCATCGATGCGTCCATGGGCGGAATATTTTGCCTCCCGTGGCTATTCGGTGCGGTTGCCGTTGCTGCCAGGACACGGCACGTCTCCCAATGATCTAAATAGGACCACTTGGAAAGAGTGGTACTCAAGCGCTGAGGATGCGTACTTAGATCTGGCAGGCAAGTGTCAGAAAGTCTTTATCTGCTCCCTCTCTATGGGGGGAGCGCTCACCTTGCGACTTGCCGAACTTCATCAACCTGCCGGAATCATCCTGGTCAATCCGCTCATCCATATAAAGGGGATCAATCGAATTTTGATCCCCCTAGTTTCGCATGTGGTCGCGATGAGGCCGGCCGTTGGCAACGATATAAAGAAGCCCGGCGCGAACGAATATGCCTACGACAGAACACCACTAAAGGCAGCAGGTTCACTTTTGAGACTGCTTGCTGATGTTCGGTCTCGCATCGGCGGTGTGCGAGCACCGCTGTTGCTTCTGCATAGCGTTGATGACCATCTGTTGCCTGCGTCAAACTCAGAGTGGATCTTGGCGCACGTGACATCGCAATCTAAACGAGAGATACTTCTGAAAGACAGTTACCACGTTGCGACGATAGATAACGATGCGCCAATCATCTTCGACGAGTCACTTCGCTTCATCGAAGGTCTCACTTAACGCAATCACTTCTTCGCAGTAATCGGCGATCGCATTTCTGATCGGCATCGATTCTTTTGCCAGTCGTCGCTGTTCGTTTGCATATTCGATCCGCCCTTCCGGGGTTTCAACGCGGATCGGAGCCAGTTGCAGTTTGCTTAGATCGTAGGGGCTGGCTCGCATGTCGATTCCTCTAAGCCTCCTGGCATTTTGAAAAGCATCGAGCACCAGATCGCTTGGCAGAATCGGGGAAAGTTTGTAGGCCCACTTGTAGAGATCCATGTTGGCATGAATACAGCCGGGTTGATCAAGTTCGCGTTGGCTCTCGCGGGTTGGCGTGAATGCATTGAGTGGTATTGCTTTTGGGGTGAAGAAGCGGAATGCATCAAAGTGTGTACAGCGCACGCCGACTTCATCAACCAAATTCGTCGTAGCATCAGATCCCAGGCGTAGCGGCCAGGCTGCATGACGAATCTCTTCTTGATTTTGTCCGTAGACCATCGCCCACTCGTGCATGCCGAAGCAATTGTGCTGCGCCGGGCGTTTCGCTGTCGTGCGCAGGAACCGCGTGATGAATTCAAGAGTAGGGCGGCGCTGCTTAATGAAATCCAGACGAACGCCAAAGCCGCCTGATCGAAGTCCGTATCCGCGCCAACTAGCTACTTCTTCGCCGTCGACGAGGATCTCAAGGGCTCCAGGGTGATAGCGCCTAAGTTCGCGTGGGCGGTAAGAGTAGTAAGTCCAGAGAAAAGCCTCGACTGGGTCGGCGATCCGCTCCTCTTGAGTAAACTCTCCTAGGACCGAACTCACGCGTCCGGCGTACGCAATCCTTCGATCAAGCGCCTGTTCGCGATCAAGGATGGCCACGATTCTCACCCTACCTGCGTCAAAAGGTAAGGTCTGTCTATGCGCATAGCCCGCTTTACACCGCCAGTTGATCGTGAGGGCCAACGGAGCAGTGACCCGATCTTCGGCATTGTCGGTCGATCTCCAGAGGGCGAAGATACGGTTCTCAAGATCACCGGCGATCCGCTCTATGCGGGGATTAATCCCACTGGCGAAGTCTTCGCGCTCTCCGATGTCCGTCTGCTTGCGCCAGTAATCCCTCGGAGCAAAGTGGTCTGCGTCGGTCGTAACTATGTCGATCATGCTGCGGAAGTTGGCGGTGAGGTACCGGCCGAGCCTCTGCTCTTTCTCAAGCCGAATACCTCTGTGATTGGACCAAATGACGCAATTGTCTGGCCGAGGCAGAGCAAGCGTGTCGAACACGAAGGCGAATTGGCGATTGTGATTGGTCGGCTCTGCAAGGACGTTCCGCGTGAAAAAGCCAGCGACGTTATTTTCGGATACACCATTGCCAACGATGTCACTGCCCGCGATCTACAGAAAAGCGATGGACAATGGGCGCGGGCAAAAGGCTTCGATACTTTCTGTCCCCTTGGACCTTGGATCGAAACTGAATTGGATCCGAGCGATTTGGCGATCAGCGTTACCGTGGATGGCGAGTTGCGTCAGAACTCTCGCACTTCATTGATGGTGTTCAAGGTGCCAGAGATAATTGAATATGCATCGGCAGCCTTCACACTTCTGCCGGGCGATGTGATTTTGACGGGAACCCCAGGAGGTATTGGTCTTCTGCCACCAGGTAGCTCAGTCAGCGTCACCATCGAGAATATTGGAACTCTAGAGAACAAGGTGATTTCACGTGGCTAATGCCACTTCTCCCGTCCGAGTCCGCTTTGCGCCATCGCCGACGGGTGATCTGCATGTCGGGAACATCCGCACCGCACTTTACGACTGGGCCTATGCCCGTCACACGGGTGGCACCTTTGTATTTCGCATCGAAGACACGGATACCACTCGGGTTACCGACGAATACGTGGCTGCCGCGATCGATACTCTCAAATGGCTTGGACTCCAGTGGGATGAAGGCCCCGAAGTGGGAGGCGTGTACGGTCCTTATCTCCAATCTAAACGTCTGGGGATCTATGCCGAGTGGGCGCAGAGATTTCTCGATGCCGGCGATGCATATCATTGCTACTGCACGCAAGAAGAGCTGGAAGCGCGCAGAGAAGCTCAGAAGAGTGCCGGACTTCCTCCGGGTTATGACGGCAGGTGTCGCAATCTAAGCGCCGCTGAAATCGACGCTTACCAGAATGAAGGTCGCCTGCCGGTGGTGCGCATGCGGATGCCAGACGGCTACACGTCGTTTACTGACTTGATTCGTGGTGAAATGACCTTCGACCACAATTACGTGCCTGACTTTGTTCTTGCTCGGGCAGATGGTTCTCCTCTCTATACGCTCGCGGTTGCCGTCGACGATGTCCTCATGAAAATCACTCACATCTTGCGTGGCGAAGATCTGCTCTCTTCCACTCCACGCCAATTGCGTGTTTATGACGCGATGGGTGTGAAGCCAGAGGACTATCCGAAGTTTGCGCACTTGCCGTTCGTTATGGGGCAGGACAATGCGAAACTCTCAAAACGAAATGGCGAAGTTTCAATTGCTTGGTATCGCTCACACGGCTTTCTGCCAGAGGCAATTTGCAACTACCTCGCGTTGCTCGGTTGGTCGCCGGGTGATGATCGGGAAGACGTCTCGATGCAAGAGATAGCTGCGCTATTCACCGTCGAGCGGGTTGGGAAGAATCCAGCGCGATTTGATATGAAAAAACTGGAGGCGATTAACGGTGACAAGATTCGGGCGCTTCCCGTGGTCGATCTCGCTCTTCGAGCACTTCCCTTCATGCAGTTGGCTCATCTGATTGGAGTTGAGCCAACGACGCAGGAACTGGCTCAACTCGAGGATGCGATCCCAATGATCCAAGAGAGAGTAATAACGTTGGCAGAGATCCCTGGTCTGCTCGGTTTCTTGTTCGCGTCTGAGGCGACTTTCACGATTGATCCTGAATCTGCGGCCAGGGTGCTGACCCCTGAATCAAAGCCGATCATTAAGGCGAGCATCAAGGCGCTGACCCAACTGACATCCTGGGATGTGGCCAGTATCGAGGCGGTTCTGCGTTCTGCGCTCCTAGATGAGCTCGGATTGAAGCCGAAGAACGCCTTTGGACCGGTCCGAGTAGCCATTACGGGCGCTCGGATCTCGCCACCGCTCTTCGAGTCACTCCACCTGCTTGGCCGGGAGCGGAGCCTGGCTCGCCTCAACGCCCTCGCGTAGTGGGTTCCCCTTGCCGAGCGGTGGCGTCGCTCACCTCGAGCGGTGGCGTCGCTCCTGCCGAGCGGTGGCGTCGCTCACCTCGAGCGGTGGCGTCGCTCACCTCGAGCGGTGGCGTCGCTCCTGCCGAGCGGTGGCGTCGCTCCTGTCGAGCGGTGGCGTCGCTCATGTCGTTTGGGCAACCGGAGTCGCTCACGGTATCCTTCACGGGCTATCGACTCATCGGACGGCGTGCCGATTCAATGACCGGTATTTGGGGTATGGGGTAATTGGCAGCCCTGCTGATTCTGGTTCAGTAAGTCTAGGTTCGAGTCCTGGTACCCCAGCGAAAAAAGCACGGCCCCGTTGTCTAGCGGCCTAGGACGCCGCCCTCTCAAGGCGGTAGCGCGGGTTCGAATCCCGTCGGGGCTACACATGAAATCTGTCACGTCATCGTGAACAGTTGAACCTGTGCAGGTTATCGGAAACCCTCACCCTTGGGTTGGTAGTCGCGGTTGGGGTCGATTCTCGTCTCGCCGATGA
>Ga0209514_10000857_pt1 | contig 57643 bp, 46 predicted proteins | sample Subgrocontami58m_FD_187452 | JGI IMG/M metagenome (GOLD analysis project Ga0209514, IMG submission 187452) | Subsurface groundwater microbial communities from S. Glens Falls, New York, USA - GMW37 contaminated, 5.8 m (SPAdes) (version 3) | ecosystem: Environmental > Aquatic > Deep subsurface >... | reverse complement strand
TCGGACCACGGCTGGCGGACGCGATGAAGGCGGCCGATGAACTGGCCGCGCGAGGCCTGCCCGCGACAGTGGCCGATGGACGTTTCGCCAAGCCGCTGGACACGGCGATGATCGAGCAGCTCGCCCGCCATCACGAGGTATTGATCATCATCGAGGAAGGCTCGATCGGCGGCTTCGGTTCGGCCGTGCTGCACCATCTGGCGACGAAGGGTCTGCTGGATCGCGGCCTGAAGGTGCGTCCGATGGTGATGCCCGACATCTTCATCGACCACGAGTCGCAGGCCAAGCAACTCGCGCAGGCCGGCCTGACAGCCAAGGACATTGTCGCGACCGCACTGGCGGCCATCGGGATCGAGGAAGCAGCCCCCGGTCCGGTGAAACACATCCTGACCGTGCGATGATCCGGCTGAACCGGCGCCGCTATCTGGGACTTGCGGCGGCCTTTGCTTGCGCCCCGCTTCCGACGGCAGCGGACGACACGGCGGAAGTTCGCGCGCCCATCGTGACATTCTACAAAGGGCTGGAAGCCGCGATGAAGGCGGGCCAGGCAATGCCTTTCCGCCAACGCTTCGACATCCTGGCTCGGGCGTTGGATCAGGTTTTCGACCTGGAAACCATCCTGCGGGTCTCGGTCGGCCTGCGCTGGTCGTCGATCGACGCTGCCGCCAGGTCGACGCTGTTGGAGGCATTCCGTCGCTTCACAGTTGCGACCTACGTGGCCAATTTCGACAAATACGCGGGCGAAAAGCTCGAAGTCATGCCCGATACGCGTGTGGTCGGGGAGGACCGGGTGGCCCAAAGTCGGATCGTCTCGCCGTCTGGTTCGGTCCTGCGGCTGGATTATCTGATGCGTCGCACCAACGGGACCTGGCGGGTGGTGGACGTGCTGCTGGACGGCTCGATCAGCCGGGTCGCGGTGCAGCGATCCGATTTTCGTACACTGCTCGTCAAGGGAGATACGGCGGCGCTGCTGGACAGCCTGCGACGCAAGACCGCGGACCTGTCCGGCGGGGCGATGGGGTCGTGATGTTCGGGGCGGGTCGACGACGGTTACTTGGTTTCTGGATACAGCGCCCGCGAGCCGTCAGTGGCGTACCAGAGCAGGCGATCCCACGCCGATGGATGTGTCCATCCTCAATTGTCTGATCGTCCTGGCGTCTGGCGCTGCCATCGCGGGACTGCTCCAGGCGCTGGCCGGATCGCTGCTGGTCGCCCGATTCGCCCGCAAACGCACCAGTCCGGCCGGCGAACTGCCACCCATCACGGTGCTCAAGCCGCTGCATGGCGACGAGCCGCTACTGGAGCCGGCTTTGGCCAGCATCTGCGTGCAGGATTACCCGGAATGGCAGGTGGTCTTCGGCGTGCAGCGCGCGGACGACCCCGCAATTGCCGTGGTGGATCGGCTACGGCAGCGATTCCCTGACCGAGACCTGGTGCTGGTGGTCGATCCGACCTCGCATGGCCCTAACCGCAAGGTCGGCAACCTCATGAACATGCTGCCCTCGGCCCGCCACGACATTCTGGTGATCGCCGATTCGGACCTGCATGTCCGGCCGGACTACCTGCGCCGGCTGATGGCGGCGTTGGCGGAACCTGGAACCGGCCTGGCAACCACCCTCTATGCCGGCCTGCCGGCCCGTCCCCGTCTGCCCGCCCTCCTCGGCGCCACCCAGATCACGCATGGGTTCCTGCCGAGCGCGCTGCTGGCTCGGTGGTTGGGCCGGAGGGATTGTCTGGGGGCGACGATGTGTCTCGATCGCCGCATGTTGGCACGAATCGGCGGCTTTGAGGCCCTGGTCCAGCACCTCGCCGACGACAACGTGCTGGGGCAACGTGTGAGGCACGCGGGATTCGGTGTCGCCCTGGCCGATACGGTGCCGGTAACGACGGTGCCGGAAGCGACCTTGCGGGCGTTGTTTCGCCACGAATTGCGCTGGGCGCGGACGATCCGCGCGTTGGAACCGGTGGGATTCGCCGCCTCGGTCCTGCAATACGGGTTATTCTGGGCGCTGATGACGGTGATCCTGACCGGCGGCGCCGGTTGGTCCTGGAGTTTGTTCCTGCTGTCCTGGGCCATGCGGGCGGCCGCGGCCCGCGGAATCGACCGAGCGTTGGCCGCGGAACTCGGCATGCTTGCTTTTCGCTGCCCGGTCTGGCTTCTGCCGCTGCGAGACCTGCTGTCGGTTGTGGTATTTCTCACCAGCCATGCCGGAACAACAGTGGACTGGCGCGGTCATGGCATGCATGCCGACACGCCAAACCGACCGACCGACCGCAACCAATCGACCGCTCCCTTGGGGGACTGAACCTGCGATGATGAAGACCCTGTTCCTGCAGCCGCCCTCCTTCGACGGCTTCGATGGCGGCGCCGGCTCCCGCTACCAGGCGAAGCGGGAGATCAAATCCTTTTGGTTCCCCACCTGGCTCGCCCAACCGGCCGCCTTGGTGCCGGGCAGCAAGCTGATCGACGCGCCGCCGGCCCGCCTCGGCCTGGACGCGGTCACCAGCCAGGCGCGCGATTACGATCTGTGCGTGATCCACACCTCGACCCCGTCCTTCCCCTCCGACGTGAAGGTGGCAGAGGCAATGAAGGCGGCCAACCCGGCGCTGAAGATCGGCTTCGTTGGCGCCAAAGTCGCGGTGCAACCGAAGGAGAGCCTGGAGAAGGGCGCCGCCATCGATTTCGTCGCCCGCAACGAGTTCGATTTCACCATCAAGGAAATCGCGGACGGTCGCGATTGGTCCGCCGTCGACGGCATCTCCTATCGCAACGGGTCCGGCGTGCTGGTGCACAACAAAGATCGCGCGATCCTGGAAGACATGGACCAGTTGCCGTTCGTGACAGAGGTCTACAAGCGCGACCTGCGGATCGAGGACTACTTCATCGGCTATCTGCTGCACCCCTACGTGTCGATCTATACCGGCCGAGGCTGCAAATCGCGCTGCACCTTCTGCCTGTGGCCGCAGACGGTGGGAGGGCATCGCTATCGGGTCCGCTCTCCCGGACACGTGGCCGAGGAAGTGCGGCTGCTCAAGTCCTACTACCCGCAGATGCGGGAGTTGTTCTTCGACGACGACACCTTCACCGACAACCTGCCGCGCGCCGAGGCGATCGCCCGCGAACTCGGCAAGATGGGGATCACCTGGTCCTGTAACGCCAAGGCCAATGTCCCGCGCGAGACGTTGAAAGTGTTGAAGGACAATGGCTTGCGGCTGCTGCTGGTGGGCTACGAAAGCGGCAACCAGCAGATCCTGCACAACATCAAGAAGGGCATGCGGATCGAGGTCGCGAAGAAGTTCACCCAGGACTGCCACGAATTGGGGATCAAGATCCACGGCACCTTCATCCTCGGCCTGCCCGGGGAGACGAAGGAGACCATCGAGGAAACCATCCGCTTCGCCACCGAGATCAACCCGCACACCATCCAGGTATCTCTGGCCGCGCCGTATCCGGGCACGTTCCTGTACAACCAGGCGGTGGAAAACGGCTGGCTGGACGCCGAACACGCCGAACTGATCGACGACCACGGCGTGCAGATCGCGCCGCTGCACTACCCGCATCTGTCGCATACGGAAATTTTCGACAATGTGGAGACGTTCTATAAGCGGTTCTATTTCCGCGCCCCGAAAATCGCGTCCATCGTCGGCGAGATGGTGCGCAGCCCGCAGATGATGAAGCGGCGCCTGCGCGAAGGGGTAGAGTTCTTCCAGTTCCTGCGGGAGCGGCACAAGGCGGCCTGAGGCGGCGATGCCTCCACTCGGACGAGACACGAATCGACCGGGTGAGCTAGGTGGTGGGTCATGACACCCGCCGAATTCATCGCCAAATGGAAGGCCAACACCCGCACCGAGCGTGCGGCGTGCCAGGAACATTTCATCGATCTGTGCCGCCTGCTGGACGAACCCACGCCCGGCACGGACCCGACCGGCTCCAACTACGCGTTCGAAAAGGGCCTGACCCGCTTCAGTGGTGACAATGGCTGGGCCGATGTCTGGCGTCGGAACTGCTTCGCCTGGGAATACAAGAAGAAGCGCGGCGACCTCGACGCCGCCTACCGCCAGCTCCTCCTCTACGCCGGTCCGCTCGGCAATCCGCCCTTGTTGATCGTCTGCGATATCGAGCGGATCATCATCCGCACCAACTGGACCAACGCGGTCACCGAGACCCACGACATCCGGCTGGAGGAACTGACCGACCCGCGGCGGTTGCGGCTGTTGAAGTGGGCGTTCTCGGACCCGGAGCAGTTGCGCCCGGCCCGGACCCGGCAGGCACTGACGGAAGAAGCGGCGCGGGAATTCGCCGAACTGGCGCGCCGGTTGCGGGCACGAGAGCACGATCCGCAGGGTGTGGCGCATTTCGTCAACCGCCTGGTCTTCTGCATGTTCGCCGACGATGTCGGCCTGCTGCCCGATCGGCTGTTCGACCAGATGCTCGCCCGCGCCCGCCAGCGCCCCGACCGCTAGGCCATCTATGCCAGCCAGTTGTTCGCGGCGATGGCCAAGAGTGGTGGAGAAATCGGTTATACGCCCGTCCCCTGGTTCAATGGCGGGCTGTTCGACGACGCGACAGCCCTGCCATTGGACAAGGACGATCTGACCCTGCTGATCCGCGTGGCAGAACTCGACTGGGCGGAAATCGATCCATCCATTCTGGGCACCTTGTTTGAGCGCGGCTTGGACCCGGACAAACGCAGCCAGTTGGGCGCGCATTACACCGACCGGACGAAGATCGAGATGATCATCGACCCGGTCATCCGCCGCCCGTTGCAGGCGGAATGGGATGCGGTCCGAGCGCGGATCGAGGCGTTGTTGACCGAGGCTCCGACGCGGGGCCGGCGCGGCGCGGGTGGCGGGAAAGCCGGCGCGCAGACGCTGTATCAGGAGTTTCTGGTTCGGCTGAGGACGTTCCGTGTGCTCGATCCGGCCTGCGGATCGGGGAATTTTCTGTATCTGAGCCTGCAAGCCCTGAAAGACCTGGAACATCAGGCCGGGATCGAGGTCGAAGCGCTGGGTCTGCAACGGGAGTTCCCGCAGGTCGGGCCGGAGGCAATGCTGGGAATCGAGATCAACCCCTATGCCGCTGAGTTGGCGCGGGTCTCGGTGTGGATCGGTCATATCCAGTGGACCCGGCGGCACGGGTATGCGGCGCCGTCCAATCCGGTGTTACAGCCTTTGGATACGATCGAGTGCAGGGATGCGATCCTGACGCCGGAGGGGAAGGTAGCGGCGTGGCCGAAGGCGGATGTGATTGTGGGGAACCCGCCGTTTCTCGGTGACAAGGCGATGATCGGTGTCATGGGGGAAGATTACGTAGGAACACTCCGCCAAGCCTATCTGGGAGCAGTCCCCGGCGGCGCCGACCTCGTTTGCTATTGGTTTGAACTAGCGCGCCAGTCGGTCGATTCTGACCGAACACAGCGGGTTGGACTTCTTGCAACCCAAGCAATTCGTCACGGGCGTAACCGCGAAGTACTTAATCGGATTGTACAAAATGATTCCATATACGAAGCATGGGACGATGAGCCTTGGGTGATTGACGGAGCCTCCGTACGTGTGTCGATAGTATGCTTTGCACCGGAGGCTTTAGTATCTGAGCTCCGTCTCGACGGTGAGACAGTTTCCAGAATCTTTTCGGACTTAACTTCAGGAAACAGTGATTTCACACATCTCGAGAAAATTAGAGATTCTCAAGGCCTATCTTTCATTGGCGCCATGAAGAAGGCGAAGTTTGAAATTTCAGGCGACACTGCCGCTCGATGGTTGCAACCCGCCGGGAACCCTAACGGGCGGCCAAATTCGGACGTATTATTTCCCTGGGTAAATGGGGACGACATCACAAATCGTCCACAAAATCGCTGGATAATTGACTTCGACATGCATTCAGAACAATCGGCTTCCGAGTATGTGTTGCCCTTCGCGCATGTCTTATCGAACGTGAAGGCGACAAGGGCGCAATCGAACTCAGACCTGGAGAGAAAGTACTGGTGGCGTTTGGCACGGCGCGCTTCACTCATGCTCAACGCAACCAGACGGCTTGGTCGATTCATTGGAACGCCCCGCCTCGCAAAGCACCGGCTATTCGTATGGCTTGAACCTCCGACAATTCCGGATGGGCAGGTGGTAATCATTGCGCGTGACGATGATACGATCTTTGGTGTCATTCACAGTCAGTTCCATGAGGTATGGTCACTGCGACTGATGTCACGTCATGGCGACGGCGACGAGGGAGGACGCCCCCGCTACACCCCAACCACGACCTTCGAAACCTTCCCCTTCCCCGAAGATCTAACCCCCAACCTCCCAGCCGCCTCCTACGCCAACAACCCCCACGCCCAAGCCATCGCCGCCGCCGCGCGCGAGCTTGTGGAAAAGCGCGACCTCTGGCTCAACCCACCCGACCTTGTCGATCGCGTGCCGGAGGTCGTCCCCGGCTACCCCGACCGCATCATCCCCCGCAACGCCCGCGCCGCCGCGACACTGAAATCCCGTACCCTTACCAACCTGTATAACACCCGCGGCAAGCCCGAGGGCGCATGGCTCGACTCGCTCCACCGCAAGCTGGACGATGCGGTGGCCGCCGCCTATGGCTGGCCGGCGGACCTGTCGGACGATGAGATTCTCGCGCGACTGCTGCAGCTCAACCTGGCGCGCGCCAAAGCGCAGGGCACGTAGCCGCATTCCGCTCGTGCCACGGGGCGAACTTGGCGGCCCCGGCCACAAGTTCGGTTCACTCCCGCTTGCCCTCCCCTCGACCGGCTTCAGGCGAGATCGATCCAAAAATCCACAGCTGCGACACCCCGGCAAATCCGGCTACAACGTCCCCGAAGCTCGGCCCAACCGAGCCATCTCGCAGCGGGAGAGGAACCAGCCATGCCGACCGACACGCCGCCATTCCGGGCCGATCATGTCGGCAGCCTGTTGCGGCCCCCGCCCCTGCAACAGGCCCGCGCCGCGTGGAAAGCCGGCACGCTATCCCACGACTCCCTCCGTCAGGTCGAGGATCGCTGCATCGTCGACGCTATTGCCAAGCAGGAGGAACTGGGACTCCGCGCGGCATCCGACGGCGAATACCGGCGCGCCTACTGGCATTACGATTTCGTATCCGGACTGGACGGGGTGGAAATTTACGAACCCGAGCAGAAGATCCAGTTCAAAGGCAACGTCGCCCTACCCCATGCGCTGCGGGTCACTGGACCGATCGCCTGGTCGAAGCCGGTCATGCTAGATCACTACGCCTTTCTGGCCAGCCATGTCCGCTCCGCCATGCCGAAACAGACCATTCCATCGCCGAGCGTGGTGCATTTTCGCGGCGGGCGGCAGGCGATCGACCGGACGGCCTATCCCAGCCTGGATGGGTTCTTCGCCGATCTGGGCGAAGCCTACCACAAGGCTGTCGGAGCCTTCGGTGCCGCGGGTTGCCGTTACCTCCAGATCGACGAAGTGAACATCGCCTATCTCTGCGACCCCGAGCAGATTGCCGCCCTGAAAGCCCGTGGCGAGCATGTCGACAACCTGCTCGGCATCTACGCCGCGATGCTCAACCGCGCGATCGCGGGCAAGACGCCGGACATGACCATCTCGATGCATCTCTGCCGCGGCAATTTCCGCTCCACCTGGGTGGCCTCCGGTGGTTATGAGCCGGTGGCGGAGGTGCTGTTCAACCAGATCGAAGCCGATGCGTATTTCATGGAATACGACACCGACCGCGCCGGCGGGTTCGAGCCGCTGCGTTTCGTGCCGCGCGGCAAGAAGATCGTGGTGCTGGGGTTGGTCACGACGAAATCAGGAGCGCTGGAGACGAAGGACGAACTCAAGCGCCGGATCGATGAGGCGGCGAAATACCTGCCGCTGGAACAACTGGCGCTGTCGCCGCAATGCGGGTTCGCCTCCACCGAGGAAGGCAATGCGCTGACCGAGGAGGAACAATGGGCCAAGCTGCGCCTCTGCGTGGACGTGGCGCGGGATGTTTGGGGTGCGGTGTAGTCACGCCGAGGAGGGCAGCGCCCATGCCGACCGATCATCCGGACCCGGCGTGGTTGGGTCTTGTTCCGGCACCCTGGCAACCCTAGGTTCCGCCCCAGCCGGATAGGATCCCCTCCCTGCGCAAGCCGTTCCATGTCGTCTGTCTGCTCGGGGGGCTGCTGGCCGCCGGAGGCGTCCCGCTGCTGACCGGGCTCACGGTCGCGCTCGCCCCGTCCGAGGCCCTGGCCCAATCGCGGTCCAGTGGCGGCTATTCGCGGCCCAGCGTGTCGTCCTCGCGGACACCGTCGTTCAGTGCGCCTCGCCCGTCCACCCGCACTCCGTCCACCAGCGTCGGCTATGCTCGCCCCGCGCCGTCCGGTTCCAGTCGTCCATCCGTCGCCGCGCCTTCGTTCAATCAGTCAGCCGGCGATCGGGCCGTGTCACGCCAGCAATCGGGCAGCGCGCTGGGCACCTATCGCACCCAGCAGGACGCTGCGAGCCGTCCCCCCGCACCGGCAACCGCGCAAAGCCCATCCGGCGTCTGGAACCAGGGAGGCCCCCAACGGAACACATGGTTTCCGAGCGGCACATCGAACCAACGGCCGACGCCGTTCATCCGGCAATCCGAACGCCCGGGTTGGTATTCGCAGAATGGCTGGACCACCCCGTCCTCGATCTTTGGCCCGCCGCGCAGCTTCGGCATCTGGGATGGATTGTTCCTGTATGCGCTGATCAGCAATCTCAGCCGGCCGGCCACAGCGGATTTTTTCTACAACCATCAGAACGATTCCGGCACCCAGCAATGGCGCGCCGAAGCGGACCGCCTGGCGCAGGACAACAAGGACCTGCGACTACGGCTGGAGGAACTGGACCGGCAGGTCGCCGCCCGCAAAGGGACGCCGGTTGATCCCGACTACCTGCCGCCCGACATTCCGCCCGAGGTCGCGCTGGCAACGCCGGTCGCCGGCCGCACACCGAGCGTTGCGGCGGCCAATGACAACCAGGACGACACGGGCTGGACCTGGATCGCCCTGATCGTCTGCGGCGGCATCGTGGGCTGGGTGCTGTGGCAACGGATGCGCAAACGCGGTGGAGGAGATGGCGGTTCGATGAATATTCTCGGCAGCGCCGGCGCGATGCTGCGCCACAAATTGTCTGGGGAGGGCTACAAGCCCAGCCGGTTCCGCGTGGGCATGACATTTCCGTTCGACCCCACGCCGTTCGTCCTGGCCCAGGGCGCGACGAAGGTCATCGCGCCGCAACCCGACACCGGCGCCATGCGGCTGACCGTTACCGCGGTGGGCACCGTGACCGGCGGCGGGGTGGAGCTGACCCGCCTTTACCTGCCCGACAACCGCTCCATGTTCCAACTCCACACCGACGCGGACGGCACCCCGGATGAATGCCGGTTTTTCTCCCGCATCGATGAGGTCACGCCCGCCGACCAGGCGGAATGGGCGTTCTGGCTGCATCCTGTCGAGGGGATCATCGGCTGGCCACAATTCCAGACCAAGGACGGCAAGATGTATGACCGGGTCTGGTCGCCGGGTCCGACACGCATCCCGCCGCTGGACCTGACCGAGACGATGACTGTCGCAAACGCCTCCGGCCCGGATGTCACCCAGGCGCTGCCTCGCCAGGCCATGCTCTATGCCGCGCCGACCGGCGTGGCTGCGCCCGCCCCCGCGACCGAATACATCCTGGTGTCGGTCATGGAGGCCGGTGGGCAGGCCTGGGTGGAAATTGCCGCCGGGATGGATGTGAACCCCGGCATGCTGGAACTGTCATGACCAACGCCAACCGGAAGACATCGGCATGATCGCCAACATCCTGCCTACCTTGCAGTCCGGATTGCCGGTTCTGCTGGCTCAGTTCGTGACGGCCCTGGCTCTGCTGGGGTTGGGTAGCCTGTGCTACATGCGACTGACGCCGTTCCACGAGGCTCAGTTGATCCGACAGGGTAATACGGCGGCGGGCGTCGTCCTGATGGGCACCCTGATCGCGCTGTCGCTGCCGGTCGCGGCGACCCTGGCGACCAGCCATGTGGTGCTGGACATCCTGATCTGGGGTCTGGTCGCGATGGTCATCCAGCTTCTGGTGTTCGTTGCGACCACACGGGTGATGCGGGACCTGCCGGCGATGATCGAGGCGGGAAACGTCGCCGCCGCGTTGCTGGTTATCGGAATCCAACTCGCCATCTCCATATTGAACGCTGGCGCCATGATGGGATGACCTGTCGGCAGCCACGACCACCACAGGCACCCGTTTCGGCCGAACCGAACGCACACACCAGGAGAACGATGCATGCTGTCCTTCATTCGCAACCTTGTTGGCGTGAAAGCCGATCAGGCGGTCAACAGCGCCGTCACGGCGATTGTGCGCTGGGACCCGCAATCCGCCACGGAAGCGGAGTTGCGCACCATGGAGCAGAACCTGGATGAGGTCGGCCGGCAGGTCGCCCAGGCCCGGATGGGTTTCGACAAGGAGCGTCGGGAAGCCGATGCGATCCAGTCCCTGTCACGCCAACGCATGGCCGCGGCGGAGCAGATTGGCCAGACCCTGGCGGCCGAGACCGATCCCGCCCGCAAGGCGGACCTGGAGCGCAGCCTCGGCACTCTGGTCGGTATGCTGGAGGAGATGGCCCCAGAGGTCGAGCGGGAAAAGCAGGACGTGATCGATGCCGAGGCGTTCCTGCGCTCGTTGGAGGACACCTACCAGCAGGCCGGGCAGAAGCTGAAATCGGCTCGGGCGGAGCTGACCCGAGCGCAGCGCGACATGGGCCGTGCCGACCAGCAGCGTGCCATGGCCGAGCGTCGGGCCGAGGCAGCGCGGCAGGCCGCCGGTCTGGCAAGTGCGACCAGCGGCCTGAGCGTGGCATTGAAGGCGATGCAGGAGAGCGCCCAACGCGACCTGACAGAAGCCGAGGCCGCCAACGCCAAGGCTCGGCTGCTGACGCCGAGCGTGCCGGAGAAGGAGGATCGGAATATCGCGGCGGCGATGGCGCAGGTGCAGGGGACAACGGCGAACGGCAGCAGCCTGACAGACCGGCTGGCGGCGCTGCGCAGCAAACAGGGGTAACCGACGCCGATTTCTGGCGTGTCGGTCGCAGGTCACCGCGTCAGTCGCCTGCCGAATTCACACGTCCTTGAATCAGGTGACAGCCGACGAAAATTCTTCCCCTCCCCTTGCGGGAGGGGGTGGGGAGGAGTTCCTCGCGCGAATAGTGCGGGAAACCCCTCCCCCAACCCACTCCCGCAACGGGAGGGCTGCATTTTCTCCAACCGCTACCGGCTTCCGAGAGGTGTGAATGCCGTGGGTCAGATCCGGGGAGAACCCCGGACACGCGCCCCTTCCAACTTGATCCAAGCCACGCCGGGGGCTAACTCGCTTGATCCACCCGGGCAGGCGAAACGCCAGAAACCGCCCTCGGATCGGAGGGAGGACACCGCATGACAGACCCAACCAACCGCGTCGTCATCATCGGCGCTGGCCATGCCGGTGGCACCGCCGCCGCCGAACTCCGCCGCTCCGGCTTCACCGGTCCGATCACCCTGATCGGCGACGAACCGCTCCCCCCCTACGAACGCCCCCCGTTGTCAAAGGCCTGGCTGAAAGGGGAGACGGATGCGGACAAGCTCGCCCTGAAACCGCACGGTTTCTATTCCGGGGCCGACATCGACCTGCGCCTCAGCACCAGCGCCACCGCGATCGACCGGGCCTCCAAGACGGTGACGCTCACGACCGGGGAGGTGTTGCCATACGACATCCTGATCCTGGCCACCGGCGCGCGGGCGCGACGGATCCCACTGCCGGGGTTGGACCTGGCCAATGTGCTGGAACTGCGCAATGCGGCCGATGCGGATCGGCTGAAGGCCGTGCTGGTTCCCGGAGCGCGCCTGGCGGTGGTCGGCGGCGGCTATATCGGGCTGGAGGCGGCCGCGTCCGCGCGGGCCCTTGGGGCCGACGTCGTTGTGATCGAACGGGAACCTCGGGTCCTGGCGCGCGTCGCATGCGAAATCCTGTCGAATTTCTTCCAGGATTTTCACCGCGACCAGGGCGTGATCATCGAGGTCAATGCCCAGGTCGCCGCACTGGAAGGCGCCGACGGGCGGGTCAGCGGTGTGCGGTTGGGGGATGGGCGGTTGATCGCCTGTGATGCCGCGCTGGTCGGTGTCGGCGCGGTTCCGAACCAGGAACTGGCGAGCGAGGCTGGTCTTGCCTGCAACAATGGCATTGTCGTCGATCAAGCGGCCCGAACCTCCGACCCATCGATTTTTGCGATCGGCGATTGCACGCAACGACCGTTACCACTCTATGATCGCATGATGCGGCTGGAGAGCGTGCCGAATGCGCTGGAGCAGGCGCGTCAGGCCGCTGCGTCAATTTGCGGCAAGCCGCTACCGGCGCCGGAGGTGCCTTGGTTCTGGTCCGACCAGTATGACCTGCGGTTGCAGATTGCCGGCATTCCGTTCGACGCAACTCGGATCGTGGTGCGAGGCGACGTCGCGGCTGGGAAGTTCGCACTGTTCCACCTTCTGGAAGACGGGACAGTGCAGGCGGTGGAGGCGGTGAATGCCTCGACCGAGTTCATGGGCGGGCGGCGGATCGTGCAGCGGCGCAAGAAGCTTACGGCGGAGAGGATCAGCGATCTTTCGGTGACCATGCAGGAGTTGGCGGCTGGGTAGACGTACCCAAAGGGGCTTGGCCCCTCTGGACACCCCACCAAGGGCGACGGCCCTTGGAACCGGAAACTTTTAGAGTTGTCGCATTAGCGAGGCGCAGCGGTCCAGGATGGGTAGGACGACGTCTTCCTTGGCGGCGGGCAGGCTGACGACGCAACGCACGATGCCCAGGTCCCGGTAGCGTTTCAACGTATCCAGATCGTCCGCCGAACTGAACAGGGAGATCGGGAAGGTCTTCGCGTCCCGCCCGGCTTCCGTCAGCAACGCCCGGAATTTCGGCACATAGTCGAACACGTCGCCATACTGACCAGGGCGCCCGGCCAAGGGGATCCAACCGTCACCGTAACGGACTGCTCGGCGCGCCGCATAGGGATAGGCGCCGCCGATAATAACCGGAGGATGCGGCTTCTGGACGGGTTTCGGCCAGGTCATCATCGGGTCGAAATTCACGAACTCCCCGTGATATTCGGCCTTGGTTTGGGTCCAGATGGCCTTCATGGCCTCGATCCTCTCGCGCACCAGCTTGTGTCTGGTGGCGAAGACCGTGCCGTGATTCTCCATCTCATCCTGGTTCCAGCCGTTGCCCACGCCGAACAGGAACCGGCCGCCCGAGACCTGGTCGATGGACGCCACCAGTTTCGCCGTCTGGATCGGATCGCGCTGGTTCACCAGGCACACACCGGTTCCCAGCCTCAATGTCTTGGTGACGCAGGCCGCCGCCGTCAGGGTCACGAACGGGTCCATCACGTCGTAGTATTGCTTGGGCAGCTCCCCTCCCCCGCCCCACGGCGATTTCCGCGACAACGGGATATGCGAGTGTTCCGCCGCCCAGATCGACTCGAAACCGCGTTCCTCCAACGCCTTGGCCAGGTTGGCCGACGTCATGGAGTAGTCCGTGAAGAACATCGATGCGCCGAAATCCATGATCCTGTCCCTCCCGATCAGAGTTGGCGCATCAGGGCGGCCCACCGATCCAGGATCGGCAGCACGACATCGGACTTCGCCGACGGGACACTGACGGCCACACGCGCGATGCCCATGTCGCGGTAGCGCTTCAGCACCTCGATATCCTCCGGCGAAGCGAACAGGCTGATCGGATAGGTGGTCGGATCGCGGCCGGCTTCCTTCAACATTTCGCGGAATTTCGGCACGATGGTGAAGACATCGCTGTCCTGGCCCATGCGCCCGGCGAGCGGAATCCAGCCGTCGCCGTAGCGGACGGCACGTCTAGCGGCATGCGGGAAGGCACCGCCGACGATCACTTCCGGGTGCGGTTTTTGCACGGGCTTCGGCCAGGTCATCATCGGGTCGAACTTCACGAACTCCCCGTGATACTCCGCCTTGGACTTGGTCCAGATCTCCTTCATCGCTTCCACCCGCTCGCGCACCAGTTTGGCGCGGGAGGCATAGACAGTGCCGTGGTTTTCCATCTCATCCTGGTTCCAGCCCACGCCGATTCCAAACAGGAACCGCCCGGCGGAGATTTGGTCGATCGAGGCCACCAGCTTCGCCGTCTGGATCGGATCGCGCTGGTTCACCAGGCAGACCCCGGTGCCGATCTTCAGGGTCTTTGTCGCCATCGCCGCCGCGGTCAAGGTCACGAACGGATCCATCACGTCGTAATAGTGCTTCGCCAGATCGCCGCCGCCCGGCGTCGGGGTCTTGCGGCTGATCGGGATATGCGAATGCTCCGGCGCCCAGACGGACTCAAAGCCGCGTTGCTCCAGTGCCACGGCCAGTTCAGCGGGGGTCATGGAATAGTCGGTGAAGAACATTGATGCGCCGAAATGCATGATCTCTCTCCCTGGGTCGTTGCCGCCAGCATAGGCGCGATGGCCGGTGTCGGCCACCGCTCGGTCGTGCGCGCGGTTATCGCGTCGCGTCCCACCAGGGACAGACGCCCTGCATCCGGGTGAAATTGCCGTCGATCACATGCACCGGGCGACGTTCACCATCCGCGGCGGCTCTCAGGCGCATGTCGCGGGCCTGCTTGCGCTGGTCATCCGGCAACCAGGTGCGATCATGGCCCCACAGGCTGGGACCGACGGTGACTTCCGATGGGGTCCAATTGCCGGGCGTGACTTCCTTGCCGCCCCAGCCGCATTCCAGCATGAAGCCGGATGGCGAGCGCAAGTAATACGACGTCACCGCGTCGTTGGGATGGCGGCCGAGGGTGGTGGCGATCTTGTCGGGCTCCCCCAGGGCGATGTCGTAGCCCTGGCCGATATCGTCGAGCGAATACAGTTCCACCATCAGGTGATGCAGGTCCTGCTTGCCGGTTTCGATCAAGGCGATGCTGTGGTGCCGCGGGTTCACGTGCAGGAAATAGGCGCGGAACGGGGTGGTGATGTAGTCGCTGACCCCGAAACCCAGCAGGTCCCGATAGAAGCCCAACAGGTCGTCGATAGTCTTCACATGGAACACGGCGTGGCCCATGCCGAGCGGACCGGTGCGGAAGCCGGAGATGGTGCGGCCGGGTTTGAAGGGGTCGGCCGCGACCTCGGCCCCGTAAAAGGCTTCCAGGCGGTTGCCGGCGGGATCGGCAAAGCTGATCAGATCGCGCACGAAACGCTGATCGGCCAGAGATTTCGGCTCCCGCCGCACCGGGACGCCGGCAGCATCCAGGCGAGCGGCGAGACTGTCGAGCGCGGCGGCATCGGCGACCTCGAAGCCGAAATAGCGCTCTCCATCGGCCAGGGATCGGTCAACGACCAGTCTTTGCTTGCGATCGTCCATGCGGAAGGATCGGGCGGAATTGCCAAGCTCGACCGATTGCATACCGAGCCATTTGGTGGCGAAGTCGGTCCACTCGGAGAGGTTGGAGGCGCCGATACCGACATAGCCCAGGGCTTGCACTTCCATGGTTTTGGCCTTTCTCGGGCGGTTGTTACAGACGGTAGAAACGCGTGGCGGTGCCGTGGAACAGAGCGGCTTTTTCGTCCGGCGTGGCGGCGGCGGCGATGCGCTTGAAGGCGTTCCACATCGAGACGTAGCTGCACATGCCTTTATCGACCGGGAAGTTGCTTTCGAACATGCAGCGGCTGGCGCCAAAGGCCTCGATGCAGGCTTCCATGTGCGGGCGCCAGGCGTTGGCGAGTTCTCCCGACGACGGCGGCAGCGGCGCCTGGCTGAAGTCGAGGCCCCGGATGGTCATCGCCTGACCGCCAAGCTTCAACGTGACGTTGGGGCAGGATGCCAGGGTATTGAGGTCGGCGCGCCAACGGGCAAAGGTTTCCGCCGGATTGACCGCGTGAGGCCCGATACGGATCGGTCCGCCGCAATGGTTGGCGAGGATCGGCAGGTCGGGGAAGGCGCGCGCCAGAGCGGTCAGTTCCGGCAGTTGCGGGTGGTAGAGCGAGCTTTCGTAGGACAGGCTGTATTTGGCCATGCGGGAGAGACCCGCGCGGAAGGTGGGATCGGCCAGCAATCCGGCTGGCGCGGGGGCCGAGGTCTGCGTCAGGATCGCGGGGTCCCACCCGGCGCTTTGGCGGATGCCCTTGAAGCGGCCTTTCCCGGCCTGGATATGGGCTTCGAGGACGCTGTCGATGCGCTCGCCAATGCGGAAATCGCAGTAGCCGACGATCCCCGCACACACCCCGGGCCGCCCTTGGGCCGTCGCCTGTTCGGCCACGGATGCGACGAACTCGGTTTCTCCAACCGGGCGGAGTTCCGCGGGGCCGTCCTTCCGGAAGGCGGTGCCGCATTGGATGTAGACGGTGGCGGTGATGTTGTGACCGGCACTGAGGTCGGCCATGAGTTCGTCGAGGAAATAGCGGCCGGACGGCCGGTCCCACAGGTGATGGTGGGCGTCGACGATGGGTTGGTCCGGTTCAATGACGGACTCCCGCAGACGGGCGAGCCAAGCGTCGTTGACGTGCGGGTGCGGGTAGGGTTTGGGGTCTGTGGCGATGGGCATGGAGGCGCTTCCCCGAATTGGTTTGGCGGGAGCGTATCAGGGTCGGCGGCCGCGCGGCAGGGGGCGGCGATGCTTCCGGTATGGCCGGCATGCGTGACCGCCATTGAGATTGAGGTAGGGCAGCGGGCTTTCGCTTATCGTGGCGCCCGGAGACGCTGACCACCCTCAGGCCCGTAGATGACCCGGGATCTTCAAGCCCAACCGCACCGGCACGCTCCACAATTCCCGTGCCTGACGGACCGTGTGAAACCCCGCCCGCAAATAGACTGGCATGGCGCGCGGATGATCCGCCGTGCAGGTGTTCACCGTCATGCCCAACGCCCCCTCCCGCCAGACCTGGTCCACCGCCTGGCGCAGGAACGCGAATCCTACCCCGGTGCCCACGGCGTGCGGCATCAGTCCGAAATAGCTCAGATTGGTATCCGGCCAGGTGCGCCGGTCGAGCTCAAAAAACCCGGCCGGCTCCCCGTTCGAGTAAAGCACATCAATCGACACGGCCCGGTCGCGCAACAGGGCGGCCAGGTCCCGGTCCGGCATCGTCCGGCGCAGCCACCAGACGTAATCCGCGCCCACCGTGTTGTACAAATAGCGGTAGAACGCGACCGTCGGCGCCCCAAGCCGCACCACACGCATGTCCGCGGGCAACTCCGGTGCCCGGGAGGCCGGCGCGTGATCCATGCGTAGAAAGGTGACCGTCACGGCCACCCGAACCACCGGCTCCATCCATTCCCCCCGCCGTCTCGGCATGCGGGGGAATGGTAACAGAGCCTCAGTCGTCCAGGAAGCTACGCAACTTCCGGCTGCGGCTGGGGTGCTTCAGCTTGCGTAGTGCCTTGGCCTCGATCTGGCGGATACGCTCACGGGTCACGTTGAACTGCTGGCCAACCTCTTCCAGCGTATGGTCGGTGTTCATGCCGATGCCGAAGCGCATGCGCAGCACGCGTTCCTCACGCGGGGTCAGCGACGACAGAACCCGCGTGGTCGCCTCGCGCAGATTGGCCTGAATCGCGGCGTCCAAGGGGATCACCGCGGCCTTGTCCTCAATGAAGTCGCCGAGGTGAGAGTCCTCCTCGTCGCCGATCGGGGTTTCGAGGCTGATCGGCTCCTTGGCGATCTTCAGGACCTTCCGGACCTTCTCCAGCGGCATGCCCAGCTTGTCGGCCAGTTCCTCCGGGGCCGGTTCGCGACCGATCTCATGCAGCATCTGGCGGCTGGTGCGGACCAACTTGTTGATCGTCTCGATCATGTGCACGGGAATGCGGATCGTGCGCGCCTGATCGGCGATGGACCGCGTGATCGCCTGCCGGATCCACCAGGTGGCATAGGTGGAGAACTTATAGCCGCGGCGGTACTCGAACTTGTCCACCGCCTTCATCAGGCCGATATTGCCCTCCTGGATCAGGTCCAGGAACTGCAAGCCACGATTGGTGTATTTCTTGGCAATGGAGATCACCAGGCGCAAATTCGCCTCGATCATCTCCTTTTTCGCCCGCGCGCTGTCGCGTTCGCCGCGCGACACGGTCATGTAGACACGGCGGAATTCCGCGATGGGCAGGCTGGCATCGGTCGCCACGGCCGAAATCTGGCCCCGGACATTGCCGATATCAGTGGGGTGCTTGGCCACGAACAGCCGCCAGCCTTTGCCCGTGTTCTTGCCCACCCGTTCCAGCCAGTTCGGGTCCAGTTCGTAGCCACGATAGTTCTTCAGGAACTCCTCGCGGTTGACCTTGCAGCCATCCACGGCCATGCGCATCAACTGGCCTTCCAACGTGGTCAGACGCTGGTTGAGCTGCTTGAGCTGGGTGACCAACTCCTCGATCCGGTTGTTGTGCAGGCGGACCTGGCCGACCTTCTGGACCAGTTCCTCCCGGATCTTCTCGTAGCTTTTTTCGGACCGTGTGGTGACTTCCTCGCCACTGGTCATGCTTTCCAGCCGGCGGTGCTGCATCTTGTGCAGCTTCTTGTACAGGTTCTCGATTTCCTCGAAGTTGGCCAGCACCTCGGGCTTCAGCTTCTCTTCCAGCGCCGACAACGACATGGAGGGGCCGTCGCCCTCCTCATCGGGGTCCATATCGTCATTGGCGGCAAACCCTTCGGTGCCGGTGGCCTCAACCGCTTCCACGCTGTCGGGGGTCGGGGCGCCAGCACCTTCGGTGGCTTCCAGGTCGATGATGTCGCGCAGCAGCATCCGCCCGGCCTTGAGTTGCTCGTGCCAGGAAATAATCGCCTTGAAGGTCAGCGGGCTTTCGCACAACCCGTTGATCATCATGTCGCGGCCGGCCTCGATCCGCTTGGCGATCGCGATCTCGCCCTCACGCGAGAGCAGTTCGACGCTGCCCATCTCACGCAGGTACATGCGGACCGGATCGTCGGTGCGGCCGAGATTGGCCTCATCGACGTTGCCGGTCTGGCCTTCCTCTTCCTCGGCGTCCTCGGCCTTCTCCGCCTTGACCACCGGGGCGTCGCCGTCCTCGGTCTCTTCGCTTTCGACGACCTGGATGCCCATTTCCGAGAAATTGGCCATCACGTCTTCGATCTGCTCGCTGCTGTTCTGATCCGGCGGCAGGATCGTGTTCAGCTCATCGAACGTGATGTATCCGCGCTCCTTGCCACGCGCGATCAGCCGCTTCACGGCGACCGTCTGCACATCCAGCAGCGTGCTCTCCACGTCCTGTTCGGCCGTCACGGTATCGCCAGCGACACTCGGTTTGGTGGCCATGTCTCAGCGCACTCCTTCGTCACATGGGGCGCTGCCCAAACGGCGCTGCCCCTCTTTATCAAGCCGCCTCAAGATCGACCCCATCGGGGTCACCGCGTTGGACCTTCAACAGACCCTGCACACGGGCATTGAGGCGATCCAGGTTCTCACGGGTCATCTCACGGTCGAAATCCCCTCTTGCGGCTTCAACCTCCGCACGGAGTTGCTCGACATTGAGGAACCCAAAAATATGCCACCAACCCGCTCCGGCCTCCGCCAACATGGCCGAGGGGGAAGCACAGGCGGGTAACGGCACGGGCACCGACGCCAGGACATACTGGACATCCGCCTGCAATCCAGATGTGGTCAGGTGGTCCATCACCCCCTCGGAGTCAAGAACGTCAGCGCGATCAGCCCATTCCCTGATCGCCTGTCTTACCCGCTCCAGCCGCCCATCCAAGGTCAACCGGGCATAGCTCGTCTCCACATCCTCCAGCAGGACGGGGTGGCGCAGCAGGATCGCGGTCAGAATCCGCAGGCGCTCGCTGTCACTCGATTCCGTGCTCGGAACCGGACGCACAACCGGGCCGGAGGCGTGCGCATGTTCCGGTTTGCCGAATTTTCCAGGTTTGCCCTGGTAGGATTTGCCCTGGTAGGATTTGCCCTGATCGGGTTTGCCCTGGCGCCGTTCGGCATAGAAGCGGTCACGGAATGTCGTGCGATACTCACCGGCCAGTGTCTTGTCCGCGATCTGGTTCGCGGCGGCGTTCAACCGGGCCATGAAGGCGGCCCGCAATTCGGGACCGGACGCTGGCGTCACGCCCTCCCGCAACAATTCATAGAGTACATCGGCCAACGGACGTGCCGCGGCCAGCATCATCTGGAAATCCGCCGGGCCATTCCGCCGGACGAGGCTGTCAGGATCCTCCCCCGAGGGCAGGGTGATCAGCTTCAACGTCTTTTCCGCCGTGATCAGCGGCAAGGCGAGTTCCGCACCGCGCGCGGCAGCCCGAGATCCCGCCGCGTCGCCGTCGAAACACAAGACCGGCACTGGTGAGACCTGCCATAGCAACTCCAACTGGTCATCGGTCAGGGCGGTGCCCAACGGTGCGACGGCACCGGTAAAGCCGGCCTGATGCAGGGCGATGACGTCCATATAGCCCTCGACCACAACCAGGGTCTGACCGTTCCGCACCCCGGTACGCGCCATATCAAGGCCATAGAGGTTGCGACGCTTGGAAAACAACGCGGTTTCCGGGCCATTCACGTATTTCGGCTGGCCGTCGCCCATGATCCGGCCGCCAAAGCTGATCGTCCGGCCCCGTCGGTCGCGGATCGGGAACATCACCCGGTTGTAGAACAGATCGAATGTCCGGCCGGTTTCATCGTCGCGCCGCATCACCCCGACCTCGACGAGTTGGTCGGTGGTCACCCCCTCCCGCGCCAGATCGCCGGCGATCGCACCCCGCCCCTCACCGGACCAGCCGAGGCCAAACAGCTTGATGGTGTCCAGGGTCAGACCGCGGCCCAACAGATACGACAGCGCCGCCTGACCTTCCGGCAGGAACAGACGCCGTTGATAGGCGCCGGCCGCCGCTTCCAGAATCCCCCCCAGGTCCAGCCGGTGACGCTCGGCTTCGGCCGCCTCAGGCGTGGGTTGGGGGACATCCATCCCCGCCTCCGCGGCAAGCTGCTCCACCGCCTCCATGAAGCCGGTGCCCTGGCTTTGCATGACGAAGCCGATCGCGTCGCCATGCGCGCCACAGCCGAAGCAGTGATAGTGATCGTCATAGACGTAGAAACTGGGATTCTTCTCGCCATGGAACGGGCAACAGCCCTTCCATTGCCGGCCAGATCGCGCGAGGCGCACACGCCGCCCGATCACCGCCGCGAGCGGGGTGCGGCTGCGCAACTCATCAAGGAAGTTGGGCGGTAGCGCCATCAGGCGGACAGTTTCGCTTTCACGACCGGACCCGCCTTGGCCATATCCAGGGCAGCGGCATGCCTGGCCCGCAGCGCCGCCATGACCTTCCCCATGTCCTTGATGCTGCCCGCGCCCGTCTCGGCGATCGCCGCGGCGACCGCCTGTTCGATCCCGGACTCATCCATCTGTTGCGGCAGAAAGCTCTCGATCACCGCGATCTCGGCCGATTCCTTGGCCACCAGTTCCGGGCGGTTGCCCTGGGTATACATCTCCACCGATTCGCGGCGCGACTTCACCATGCCGCGCAACATCGACAGCACCTCGTCATCGGGGACCTTGTCGATCCCCTTGGGACGCGCGGCGATGTCCACGTCCTTCAGCTTCGCCATGATCATGCGCAAGGTCAGGGTGCGGGGGGCGTCGCCGGCCTTCATCGAGGTCTTGAGCTGCTCGGTGAATTGCTCTCTCAGGCTCATGACGATTCCTCCGGCGGGTAAACGAGACCTATACACGGTCCGGTTGGAAAAATCCGCCCGTGGAGACCTCTCGGAAAAAAATTCCTGAACGTGCCCACATTTGATTGTGGCGGGAAGTTTTTTCCGATATCGGTCCGGCATGCCGATACTCGTGGACGACATCATCGACCGGCTGGGTGGCGCCGAGGCTGCCGCCCGCCTCGCAGGGGTTAGCACGGAGGCCGTGCGCAAATGGCGCCAGGCTGGCTCCATCCCATCCCGCCACTGGTACGCGATCGCCGCTGCTACCGGCCTCACCCTGGCCGATCTGCGGGGCGGCGCCGGTGCGGAGGGATCTTTGACGTCCGATGAGGTCCCGCCGGGCGCGACCGCGGCGCTGGTGCTGGCGGATGGGTCCGTGTTCTGGGGACGTGGCTTCGGCGCGCCTGGCCGGACATCGGCCCCAGTGGGAGCAGGCGCGGACGCAGGCATGGGCATAGGCGAGATCTGCTTCAACACCGGGATGACCGGGTATCAGGAAACCCTGACCGATCCGTCCTATGCCGGCCAGATCATCACCTTCACCTTCCCTCATATTGGAAATGTCGGCACCAACCAGGGCGACATGGAGGCAGTGTCCGTTGCCGCCCGAGGCCTGGTGGTGAAGCAGGACATCACCGAGCCATCGAACTGGCGCTCCGCCCAGCATTTGGACGCATGGCTGCGAGCGCGCTCCATCACCGGGATCGCCGGCGTGGATACCCGCGCGTTGACCGTGCGTATCCGCGATGGCGGGCCACCGAACGGGGTGCTGACGTTTCCGGCGGATGGAAAATTCGATCTGGCGGCGCTGCGGGCTCAGGCCCAGGCATGGCCCGGGTTGGAGGGCATGGACCTGGCGAAGGAGGTCACCTGCCGGCAGAGCTACACCTGGAACGAGACGCAATGGGCCTGGCCTGACGGCACGGGACGGCAGGACGCGCCGCTTCACCATGTCGTGGCGGTGGATTACGGGGCCAAGCACAATATCCTGCGCTGCCTGGCCTCGGCCGGGTTCCACGTGACGGTGGTGCCGGCGACTTCCACAGCCGAGGACATATTGCGGCACCGGCCCGACGGCGTGTTCCTGTCCAACGGCCCGGGCGATCCGGCGGCAACGGGGGTCTACGCGGTGCCGGCGATCAAGGGTGTGCTGGACGCCGGGGTGCCGCTGTTCGGCATCTGTCTGGGGCATCAGTTGCTGGCCCTGGCGCTGGGCGCTCGGACCTACAAGCTGCAACGCGGCCATCGTGGTGCCAACCAGCCGGTGAAGGACCTGACCACCGGCAAGGTGGAAATCACCAGCCAGAACCATGGGTTCGCGGTGGACGCTGACAGTCTGCCGGCGACCGTGACCGCGACGCATGTCTCGCTGTTCGACGGCTCCAATGAGGGTCTGGCGTGTAACGACCGGCCGGCGTTCAGTGTGCAGTATCACCCGGAGGCGAGCCCGGGGCCGAGCGATAGTCATTATCTGTTTGGGCGGTTTTTGGAGATGGTGGGGAGGCGGGCGTGAGATGGATGCGCTCGACCTGCTGTTGGTCACGGCGTTCCGGCACGTGATCCACGAACCGAATGCCGAAGCGGCATGTGAGCGGTTCCAAAGCATCACGGGGCGGCCGGTTGATAACCAGACATTCCATGACGCCGTGGCAAGCGCGCTACGCGTTGGGTTGGTGCGCGAACCAGTCCGGCTGCCGGATGGCGCCTTGCAATGCCACTGGCACCTGGAACTCACCCCGGCCGGTGTCGCGGCGGCGCGGGCGGTTCTCGCCACCCATTCCCAGACCTGAGGGACACGATGCCCAAACGCACCGACATCAAATCCATCATGATCATCGGCGCGGGCCCGATCGTCATCGGCCAAGCCTGTGAGTTCGACTACTCCGGGGCCCAGGCCTGCAAGGCCCTGAAGGCCGAGGGTTACCGCGTGATCCTGGTCAACTCCAACCCGGCCACGATCATGACCGATCCCGGCTTGGCCGACGCCACCTATATCGAACCGATCACCCCGGAGATCGTCGAGAAGATCATCGCCCGGGAGAAACCTGACGCCCTGCTGCCCACCATGGGCGGGCAGACGGCGCTGAACACAGCGATGAAGCTGGATGCCAACGGCGCCCTGAAACGCCATGGCGTTGAGCTGATCGGCGCCAAGGCCGATGTCATCGACCGCGCCGAGGACCGGCTGAAATTCCGCGACGCGATGGCGGAAATCGGCATCGAATCGCCCCGCAGTGCCATCGCCCATACCTTGGAAGAAGCCCGCGCGGCGCTGGCCGTCACCGGCCTGCCCGCGGTGATCCGCCCCAGCTTCACCCTGGGCGGCACCGGCGGCGGCATCGCCTACAACAAGGAAGAGTTCGAGCAGATCGTCTCCGGCGGCCTCGAAGCCTCTCCCACCACGGAGGTGCTGATCGAGGAGTCGGTCCTCGGCTGGAAAGAGTATGAGATGGAGGTGGTCCGCGACCGGGCGGACAACTGCATCATCGTGTGCTCCATCGAGAACGTCGATCCGATGGGCATCCATACGGGCGATTCCGTGACCGTCGCGCCTGCGCTGACCTTGACCGACAAGGAATACCAGCGGATGCGCGATGCCTCGATCGCGTGTTTGCGCAAGATCGGCGTCGATACCGGCGGCTCCAACGTGCAGTTCGGCCTCAATCCGGCCGACGGGCGCATGGTGGTCATTGAGATGAACCCGCGCGTCTCCCGTTCCTCGGCGCTGGCGTCGAAGGCGACCGGGTTCCCGATCGCGAAAATCGCCGCCAAGCTGGCCGTCGGCTACACGCTGGATGAGCTGACCAACGACATCACCATGGTGACGCCGGCCAGTTTCGAGCCGACCATCGACTATGTGGTGGTAAAAATCCCCCGCTTCACGTTTGAAAAATTCCCCGGCACCCCTGCCCTGCTGACCACGTCGATGAAATCGGTGGGCGAGGCGATGGCGATCGGGCGCAGCTTTGCCGAAGCCCTGCAAAAGGGCCTGCGCAGCATGGAAACCGGCTTCTCCGGCCTGGACCCGGTCGAACCGCCGGGCGATGGCGGCGCCGATGCGTTCCGGGCCGCGCTGTCGCAGCCCAGCCCGGATCGGCTGTTGATGGCGGCCCAGGCCATTCGGGCAGGGGTGCCGATCCAGGACATCCACGACGCCTGCAAGTTCGACCCCTGGTTCCTGCGCGAACTGGAACGCATCATCGAGGCCGAACGCACCGTAGCCGCGTCCGGGCTACCGACCGAGGCCGGCGCGCTGCGTCGCCTCAAGGCGTTGGGTTTCTCCGACAAACGCCTGGCCGACCTGGCCGGCCGGTCCGAGGACGACGTCGCCACCTATCGCCAGGACCTTGGCGTCCTGCCGGTCTACAAGCGAATCGACACCTGTGCGGGGGAGTTCGCCTCCGCCACGCCCTACATGTATTCGACCTATGAGGGCGGCTACGGCATCCCGGTCTGCGAGTCCGATCCGACCGACCGGACCAAGATCGTGATCCTGGGGGGCGGGCCGAACCGCATCGGCCAGGGTATCGAGTTCGATTATTGCTGCGTCCACGCCGCCTATGCGCTGAAGGAGGCTGGCTTCGAGACCATCATGGTCAACTGCAACCCGGAAACCGTGTCCACCGACTACGACACCTCCGACCGGCTGTATTTCGAGCCGCTGACAGCCGAGGATGTCATCGCCCTGGTGCGCCGGGAGCAGGAAAACGGCACCCTGCTGGGCTGCATCGTCCAGTATGGCGGTCAGACCCCACTGAAGCTGTCCCAGGCGCTGTCCAAGGCCGGTATCCCGATCCTGGGAACCAGCGCGGACGCGATCGACGTGGCGGAGGACCGGGAGCGCTTCCAGGCCCTGCTGCAACGTCTGGGCCTCCGCCAGCCCGATAACGGCATCGCGCGGTCGGCCGAGGAAGCCGAGGCGATCGCCGAACGGGTCGGCTACCCGGTGGTGATCCGGCCGTCCTATGTCCTTGGTGGCCGGGCCATGGAAATCGTCTACGATCGCCAGGGCCTGCATCGCTATATGCGCGAAGCCGTCCGCGCCTCCGGCGAAAACCCGGTCCTGATCGACCGCTACCTGAACGACGCGATCGAGGTCGATGTCGACTGCATCTGCGACGGAGAGACCGTCTATGTCGCGGGCGTCATGGAGCATATCGAGGAAGCCGGCATCCATTCCGGCGATTCAGCCTGCTCGCTGCCGCCTTACACGCTGTCGCCGGCGACCGTCACCGAGCTGAAGGCGGAAACCGAGGCGATGGCCAAGGCGCTGAACGTCGTCGGGCTGATGAACGTGCAGTATGCGATCAAGGACGACACGATCTACGTGCTGGAGGTCAATCCCCGCGCTTCCCGCACCGTGCCGTTTGTCGCCAAGGCCACCGGCGTACCGGTCGCCAAGATCGGGGCCCGCGTGATGGCCGGGGCGAAACTGGCCACCGATTTCCAACTGGACGACCAAGCGATCGCGCCGCATGTCGCGGTGAAAGAGGCGGTCTTCCCCTTCGCGCGCTTCCCCAATGTGGACACGATCCTGGGCCCGGAGATGAAATCCACCGGGGAAGTCATGGGCCTCGATTCCAGTTTCGAACGCGCCTTTGCCAAGTCGCAGTTGGGCGCGGGGGTCATCCTGCCGGAAAACGGCACGGTGTTCCTGTCCGTCAAGGACGCCGACAAGAAGGGGCTGGCCGCCCTGGCTCGTCGGTTGACGGAGATGGGGTTCACCATCCTGGCGACCCGCGGCACGGCTTCGCGAATCCGCAAAGCCGGACTGCCGGTGACCTTGGTCAACAAGGTCCTGGAAGGGCGGCCGCATTGTGTGGACGCGATCCGCTCGGGCGACGTGCAACTGGTGATCAACACCGCCTCCACGCCGCAATCGGTCGCCGACAGCTTTGCCATCCGCCGCGGGGCGCTGACACACGGCATCCCGCACTACACGACAATGGCCGGCGCGCGGGCCGCCGTGCACGCAATTGCGGCATTGAAAGCGGGAACGCTTGAAGTCGCGCCCCTTCAATCCTACTTTCGCGGTTCGTTCTGAGCCGAACACCGCGACCGGACCCGGCCCGGCCCCCATCGGGCCGCGGTCGCGACGCGCGGTTGAAACGTCCCAGGCAAATTTCCTGGGGGCAAGCCTCTCGGGGTTTGCTTATCGATTGAAACCTGCGCAGGCTTGCGCCCCCGTGCGGTTCGCGGATTGCTTCGCGATCCAACCCGCGCCAGCCTGTGCAGCCCTTTATCACTGTCGCTCGAAGGACCTCGACGTGCAGAAGTTTCCGATGACCGCCCCAGGCCTGCAGCGGCTGCAAGACGAGCTACGCCACCTGAAAGCGGTTGAACGCCCCGCGATCATCCGCGCGATTGCCGAGGCACGTGCCCACGGCGATCTGTCGGAGAACGCCGAGTACCACGCCGCCAGGGAACGCCAGTCCTTCATCGAAGGCCGCGTGATCGAGTTGGAGGAGATCGTCTCGGCCGCCGAGGTCATCGACCCCTCCACCCTGACCGGGGAGCATGTGAAGTTCGGCGCCCATGTCTGGCTGGTGGACGAGGAGACCGAGAAGGAAAACACCTACCAGATCGTCGGTGTCCATGAAGCCGACATCAAGGCGGCGCGCCTGTCCATTTCGTCGCCGCTGGCGAAGGCCCTGATCGGCAAGAAAGTGGGGGAGACCGTGTCGGTTCCCGCGCCAGGCGGCGATCGGTCCTACGAGATCCTCGGCATCAAGTTCATTTAGGGCAGATCGTGGAAGAGTTTACCGCGCGGATGCGTCAGTCTGGCCCACCCGACAAAGAGCCTGCTGGGTCGCTGTCGGCGTGATCACCCTTTCGGATATCCAGACGGCGGCCGAACGGATCGCCGGACGGGTCCTGCGCAGTCCGACGGTTGCCAGCGACGCGATCTCACGTGCGACCGGGGCGACGGTTTTCCTGAAGCTCGACAACCTGCAAGCCACCGGCGCGTTCAAGGAGCGCGGGGCGGCCAATCGGCTGTCGCAGTTGAACGCGTTGGAACGTGCCCGCGGCGTCATCGCCATGTCGGCCGGCAACCACGCTCAGGCCGTGGCGCGCCACGCGCAGTTGCTGGGCATCGCCGCTACCATCGTGATGCCCAAATTTACCCCGGCCACGAAGGTGACCCGCACCGCCGCCTGGGGTGCCCGGGTCGAACTACACGGTGAAACCCTGGCCGAAGCGGCTGACCATGCCACCATCCTGGCGCAACGGGACGGTCTGGTCTTCATCCACCCCTATGACGATCCCGGGGTTATCGCCGGGCAAGGCACTTTGGCGTTGGAGATGCTACAGGACGTCCCCGACCTGGACGCCCTGGTGATCCCCGTGGGCGGCGGAGGTCTGCTTGCCGGCTGCCTGATCGCGGCGATGGCGCTGAAGCCCGGGATCGCGGTCTTTGGCGTGGAGGTCGAAACCTACGCGGCCATGGCGCAGAGGCTGGCCGGGCGGCCCGTGTCGGTCGGCGGCGCCACCATCGCCGAGGGCATCGCCGTGCGCGACATCGGTGAAATCCCGTTCGAACTGGTCCGCCGCCGGGTGACCGAGATCCTGATCACCCCCGAACGTGCCATAGAGGAGGCCGTCGGCTTGCTGATCGAAGGCGGCAAGACCGTTGCCGAAGGGGCCGGCGCCGCCGGCATCGCCGCCTTGCTGACCTATCCCGAGCGGTTTCGCGGCAAGCGCGTCGGCGTCGCCATCACCGGCGGCAACATCGATGCGCGCATCCTGTCCAATGTCCTGCTGCGTAACCTGCTGCGCGACGGACGGCTGCTGCGCCTGCATCTGCAAATCCCCGACCGCCCCGGCGTACTGGCGGATATTGCTGGCAAAATCGGCGACAGCGGCGGTAATATCATTGAGGTCTCGCACCAACGGCTGTTCGCGTCCTCTTCCGTACAGGCTGCCGAATTGGAGGTGATGGTTGAGGCGCGCGACCCAAGTCATGCGCTGGCGATCATGGAGGCCCTGGAACAGAGCTACGTCGTCAGGCGCGTCTAGACAATAATACTGTCGTCATGTCATGCGTCGAAACTTCATTTAATGTCTGATTCGGCGAATTTTTCTTGCCTCCCCCATCAGGAAATGAAAAGACACCCTGCCTCCCCCGATGCGGCCCCCCGATAAGGCGCGGAGACTTGGCTCGGTCCGGGCCGGCGTGACAACCATTTGGCAACGATATCCCAGCACCATGATCACCATCCCGCAGGACGCTCACCCATGATGGCCCGCCCCGCCCACCTCACGGCCCTGGAAGCCGAAAGTATCCGAATATTCCGGGAAATTGCCGCGCAGACGACCAGACCGGTGATGCTGTATTCGATCGGCAAGGACTCCTCGGTCCTGCTCCATCTGGCCCGCAAGGCCTTCTTCCCTGCGAAACCGCCCTTCCCGCTGCTGCATGTCGACACGACCTGGAAGTTTCGGGACATGATCTCGTTCCGCGATGCCACCATCGAGCGGTTCGGGCTGGAGTTGCGCCGCCACACCAACCCCGACGGCCAGGCGCGCGGGATCAATCCTTTCGACCATGGCAGCGCCTATACCCAGATCATGAAAACCGACGCGCTGAAGCAGGCGCTGACCGAAGGCGGCTACGATGCCGCGATCGGCGGTGCCCGCCGGGACGAAGAACGCTCCCGCGCCAAGGAACGCATCTTTTCGGTGCGCGGACCCGGACATACATGGGAGCCGAAGCGCCAACGGCCGGAACTCTGGCATCTCTACAACGGCAGTCTGGCACCGGGCGAAACATTGCGCGTCTTCCCGCTGTCGAACTGGACCGAGTTGGATGTCTGGACGTATATACAGTCAGAAGGCATCGATGTCGTGCCACTGTATTTTGCCAAGATGCGCCCCACCGTCATCCGCGACGGCCAGATCATCGTGGTCGATGACGAACGGATGCGCTTCCTGCCAGGTGAGGCCCCGGTCGACCGGATGGTCCGGTTCCGCTCCCTCGGGTGTTATCCGCTCTCCGCCGCGGTCGATTCCGATGCCGCCACATTGGAGGATATCGTCAACGAGATGCGAACGACCCGGGTCTCGGAGCGTGCCGGCCGCCTGATCGACAAGGACCAGGATTCCTCGATGGAAATGAAGAAGCGCGAGGGATATTTCTGATGCCCGATTCCCTTCTCCGCGTCCTGACCTGCGGCAGCGTCGACGATGGCAAGTCCACCCTGATCGGGCGCCTGCTGTTCGAATGCGGCTCTATCCCCGACGACGTGATGGTGGCTCTGGAACATGATTCGCGGCGCTTCGGCACGGTTGAGAACGGCGTCGATTACGCGCTGCTGGTGGACGGGTTGGCCGCCGAACGCGAACAGGGCGTGACGATCGACGTTGCCTATCGCTATTTTGAAACCCCCAAGCGCCGCTTCATCCTGGCCGATACGCCAGGCCATCAGCAATACACGCGCAACATGGTGACCGGGGCATCCAACTCCAACCTCGCGATCCTGCTGGTCGACGCGCGCAAGGGCATCCTCGACCAGACGAGGCGCCACGCCGCGATCGCTTCGCTCCTGGGCATCCATGACCTGGTGCTGGCCGTCAACAAGATGGATCTGGTCGATTTCGAGCAGGCTGTCTTCGACAAGATCGTCGCTGACTTCCTGGCGTTGCTGAACCGGCTGGGGACAATGACCGTGACCCCCATCCCGGTCTGCGCGCGGGACGGCGACAACGTCACCAGCGCCAGCACCCGCCTGCCATGGTACACCGGCACGACCCTGCTGAAGGTGCTGGAAGACGTGCAACTGAACCAGGCGGATGCGGAAACTCCGTTCCGGATGCCGGTGCAGTTCGTCAATCGCCCCGACCATGCATTCCGTGGCTACGCCGGGACCGTCGCCGCCGGCACCATCCGTCCGGGTTCGACCGTTGTGAACGCGGCCACCGGCGTCGAAGCAAAGATCGCCCGCATCGTCACCATGGATGGCGACCTGGCGGACGCCGGCTTCGAGCAACCTGTCACTCTGGTCCTGGACCGGGAAATCGACGCGTCTCGCGGTGACGTGATCGCCACTGTCCCAGCACCCCGGCTGGGCGATCAGATCGATTGCTGGGTTGTGTGGATGGATGAGACGCCGCTGTTCAGGGGACGTGCCTACCAGTTCATGCTGGGCACGCGGACCGTGACAGGGACCATCACCGACATCACCAACCGGCTGGACGTCGAAACCTTGAACGAGATCGGCGTGCGTGAGTTGCACCTGAACGAGATCGGCCGCGTCTCCATCTCTCTGTCGCACCCCGTCGCCTGCGAAACCTATGAGACCAGCCGTGAACTGGGCGGCTTCATCCTGATCGACCGGCTGACCCGCAACACGGTCGGCGCGGGGATGGTGACCAACATCCATGCTGGCCGCAGTGAGGTGTATTGGCACCGGCTGGACGTGGACAAGCAGGCACGCGCTGGCCTGAATAGCCAGAAACCGGCGGTGCTGTGGTTCACCGGCCTGTCCGGCGCGGGCAAATCCACCATCGCCAACCTGGTGGAAAAGCGCCTGCACGCCATGGGCAAGCACACGATGGTGCTGGATGGCGACAATGTCCGACACGGCCTCAATCGCGACCTGGGATTCACCGAGGCCGACCGGGTGGAGAACATCCGTCGTGTCGCGGAAGTCTCGAAACTGTTTGTCGAGGCGGGCCTGATCGTGCTGGTTTCCTTCATCTCCCCGTACCGCAACGAACGCATGCTGGCGCGCGATTGCGTGGAGGAGGGCGAGTTCCTGGAAATCTTCGTCGACACGCCGGTCGACGAATGCCGGCGCCGGGACCCGAAGGGCCTGTATCAGAAGGCGGATTCCGGTCAGTTGCGGAACTTTACCGGTGTCGATGCACCGTACGAAGAGCCGCTCGACCCCGAGATCCGGTTGCTGACCCTGGAAGCCACGCCCGAGGAATTGGCCGAACGGGTGGTGGAGGCGTTGCGCGAACGTGGCATCGTCACTTGACGAGACACTCGACCTTGTAGCCGAGCAGATCCGGGCCTGTCGGATTTGCGCCGAGCATCTGCCGCTGGGACCGAGGCCGGTTTTTCAGGTGTCGGTCACGGCGCGGATACTGATCGCCAGCCAGGCGCCCGGGACGAAGGTCCACGAGACCGGGATCCCCTTCAACGATGCCTCGGGCGATCGGCTGCGCGCCTGGCTGGGGATCGAGCGCGACCTGTTCTACGACGCCAGCCACATCGCCATCGTGCCGATGGGGTTCTGCTATCCCGGACGCCATGCGAAGGGCGGCGATCTGCCGCCGCGCCCGGAATGTGCCCCGCTCTGGCGGCAACGCCTGCTGGGTCTGTTACCGTCCATCCGTCTGACCCTGCTGGTCGGCTCCTATGCCCAGATCGATGCGCTGGGTCCGGGGTCGATGACGGAGCGGGTCCGCGCCTATCGCGAGTTCCTGCCGGACCGGTTTCCGTTGCCGCACCCATCCTGGCGCACCACCGGGTGGGAACGGCAGAACCCATGGTTCACGCAGGAGGCGCTGCCGGCCCTCCGTCAGGCGGTGCGGTCGGCGCTCAGCGAGGCGTGAATCCGGAGGGCTGCTCCGGCACGTCCATATCCTGCTCCAACGCCTCGATATCCGCATCGCTGAAGCCGAAGTGATGGGCGATTTCGTGCACCACCACGTTGCGCACGAGACGGAACAGGTCCTCGCCGCTCTCGATCCATTCCAACAGGATTGGCTCCCGGTAGAGGAAGATCAGGTCCGGCTCACGGACCGGATCCGACACGCTGCGCTGCGTCAGCGGCGTGCCACGATACAGGCCGGTCAGTTCCCAGGCGGACTCGATATCGAGTTCATCCAGGGTTTCCTCGTCGGGCATGTCCTCGACCGCGATGCCGACCCCGTGCACGTGGCGGGCCAGCCGCAGCGGGATCGTGGCAAGCGCACGCTCCGCCATGTTTGCGATGTCGTCGATGGTCGGCGGCAAGCCGAACGCCGGTATTGGATTGCGCAGATCGCTCATGCGGCTATTCGGTGCTATGGGAACGCGGCCGGGTCAAGCGGCCACGACACAGACACGAACCGAGGGAGCCCGTCATGCCCAAAATACTGACCGACGCGGAACGCGCGAATTTGGCAGCGATCCTGCCGGACTGGGCCCGTGCGGAGGGCCGGGACGCGATCTGCCGAACCTTCAAGTTTCGCGATTTTAATGAGGCCTGGGGCTTCATGAACCGCGTCGCGCTGCTGGCGGAGAAGCAGGACCACCACCCGGAGTGGTCGAATGTCTGGAACACAGTGCGGATTGAGTTGAGCACGCATGACGCGGGCGGCTTGAGCGTCAATGACATCCGGTTGGCCCAGGCGATCGACGCCCTGCTGGCCTGATGTCGGACGCGCCGTCCTTCGATGCGATGCTGCCCATCGGCTTTCCCGAGCGCGCCAGGGCCATCCGCGTCGCAACCGCACGCCTGTGTGTCCGATTGGGTTGGGCCCCGCTGCACGAAGTGCCACTGCCGAATGGGCGGCGCGCTGACATCCTCGCCCTGCAACCGGGAGGCGACTTTGCCTGCATCGAGGTGAAGTCCGGACTTCGCGATTTTCTCACCGATGTGAAGTGGCCCGAGTACCGCGATTACGCAGATACTCTGTATTTCGCGGTCGATATCGACTTCCCGCGCGAGATCCTGCCCCACGACGCCGGCCTGATTGTCACCGCGGGCCCCGATGCCGACCTCCTCCGCGAAGCCCCCATCCACCGCCTCGCCCCCTCTCGGCGGCGCTCTCTGGTGCATGGCTTCGCGACCCTGGCCGCGATCCGGCTGACCGCGGCGGAGGACCCGGTCGGCATGGCCGATCTGCGGGCCGCGCTGCGGGCCGAATAGAAGGCATTTCTTAACCCAATCTTGAGACTTCGCTGCGACAGTTGGGCATCCGGGCAGGCGTCGAAAACCGCCGTATTGCCCAAGGTTCCCAAAATTCCCGCGCGGGCGGCATCAAGGTCGATCCGGCGTCATCCTGAAAGGGACCGACCCATGTCGCCAAACCGTGTCCGCCGACCGCTGCCGTTCGTATTGGCCTGTGCCATGGCGACTTCGCTGGGCGGGTGTGTCGCCGCCGTCCCACTCGCTCAGCTTGCCGCCACCCAGATGATGCAGCCCGCCCCCACGCAGCAGGTCGTGCAGACGTACCAACCGATGCGGTCGTCGCAGCCAACCCAGATGGTCGCAACGCGGCAAATGTCATCACAGATATCGGGACAACCCTGCCCGCCAGGCGCATCGGCGGCCTATATTCCCGGCTGCGATTTGACATCCGTGGCCTCTCAACAGGCATCGCCGATGACCTCGATGCTCCAGAGCTGGAGCGATTCTCTGCAAAAAATGACGGGAGGCACCGGCTTCCGATAGAAGGCGATGTCGCACGAGCGTGCCTTGCACGTGCGGGATTGCGAAACCGTCATGCAAGGCACGCCATCTCCAGGCACATCGGACCAGGAAACCGGCCGAACCTTGTGTCACCATGGCACGCTACATGAAGCTACCGATCAGCATGGGTGAGACGATCACCGCACGGGGCTGTCTTCAACTCGACGGATGTCGTTCCTCCCATCCACGGTTCGTGGTTTAGCTCATAGGAATGTCGGAGGCTCCCGGCATAAGGTCACTCGGCGTCCCTTTCAGTAGGCGCCCGCGGGTTGGTCCCTTTCCGACATCCATGGCGGCCAATCCCGCCCAACTCCCGAGCCAATAGTTGAGGTCAGCGTCGCCGTCGCGGCCATGGTGGCCATCATAGGGGTCGCCCGAGGGCACCCCGATTGAACCCGATTGACGATCACAATGACACGCATCACCGAGAACCCGACGAAAACGACCCCGGACATGGCGATGCTGCCGTATGTCCGGATCCTGGCGGATGATCCTGCCGAGGTGTTTGCTTCTGGCAATGCGCCATTCACTTGACGATTTCCACCGTATCCACACGGTCGGTCAGGTAGAACGTGTCCGTATTGCCCTTCGGAGGCGTCCAACTTACATTGACTCCTCCATTCGTCGTATCTGCCGTCATCGTCGGGCAGCCCCACCCAGCGGCCGTGGCGTTTGATGCCGATTTCATGACCCAGGTGGGAAATGTCATCGCTGCGATTGCCGTGTCGGCGGCATTGGACCCTCGTCTGATCCCGGCTCCCACGAGGCTGCACACGGCAAATTCTGCTGTCGTCGCTTCAGCAATCAGCACGTCATGATTAGTGCTCATTTTGCTGTTATTTGCTAGATTCATGACATTGGCTGAGCCGGCCGGTGCGCCATCTCCTGTAAGCCGGATGGCAGAGGTCGAGGAACCGGTACCACGCAATACAAACTGGCATGTCTGTGCATCGCCAATTGCCGTGAACTGACCCGAAGCGAAGCAACGCGAGGCATATCGCCCCCGATCGCTTGCCAAGACGCCGCCCGGTATAGCCCCACCGACACCGTTTGCACTGTTTTGACTGCCGAATACGGTGGACGCAGTGCCGATCGCTCCGTTGTTGATCCCTCCCGCTGTCGAGTAGACGCCTGATGCGGTGTTCCCCTGCCCACCTGTCACAGTGCTGTAGTCTGCGTATGCGGTATTTGAATACCCACCCGAGACTGTCGACGCGGCACCTTTCGCAACTTGTGCCGATATAAATCTAATCGACTGCCAGTCCACAGCGTTTACGCCGCGCGCTATTCCGCCCGTTACGGCATTATTTCCCATCTGCGCCGATACGTAACCGGTTCCGTAGTTCCCAAAGAGCGACAGATCGCCCTGGATGAGCTGTCCCTGGAATTGAGCCGGAACATTGAAGCTGGCCGGTTGCGGCGAAGCATATGTCCCGTAAAATGACCATTTGGATGGTGCGTCGAATAGCACCGTCGTCGGCCTCGCATACGACCCTATACGCACATCCGCATTTCGCAGGGAGACTGTAGAAATGCGAGGATCTACCTTAAATATAGAATTACTACCGGAGAATCCGTGGTCTCGAAAGGAAAATCCGTTGATGATTGGTGCCGTATTCGTTCCGGTAATATAAAAGGCATCCGTTATTGATGTTGTCTCCATGTGGATGTCCAGGTCGAGCATGTTGTTCACGCTTCTACCCAGGTTGTAAATTACCACCCCATAGCTTTGAGAAACCAGATATCCGCCAATCATTTTATGACGGGCCGCACCACCAAACCAGATCGGGACGCCGCTTCCGGTTGCCCGAATGTCGGGCGTCACAAACGTATTTTCATTGAATGAACCTGCAACGTCGACCGGTAAGGTAACCGTCTTGAACGTGCTGGTCACACCAAAATGGTTGTACCCATCCATAATAAGTCCATACGTGCCGCTACTTTCTTCGTAATTGGCGCATTGCAAATGCGTGAAAAGATTCGTTTCCGATCCCACAACATAACACGCGGCGAGCGTAAATTCCCCCTGCGCCGCGACATTGTCCAATGTGTGATTGTCAGCCGGCGCCTCCTCAAATTTCCCAATCTGCAACCCAACCCGTGGAGTGATTGTAGGGTCGCCTACAATCGTCAAGTTACGGATCCGGAGAAACCGCGAGCCAAGGGCATCAAAACAGACGCCCCCGGCCATGACGCAGTTGAGCGCTGACCCGCTTCCATCGATCTCCAGGTAGTAGGACTTCAGCCCCGTTACGTTGATCGGCCCTGTAATCTTGCAGACACCTCCCGAAAAAACAACCTTGGCGACGGGATGCCCGTCCGTTACCAGAGGAATTGTCTGCCCGGCGGTCAGTGTTCTGCGCAGGTGGGTGAACGCCGCGTTGATCGCAGCAGTATCGTCGGCTGTATTGTCGCACACCGCGCCGAAATCCTTTACGTGGATCACATCGGTAAATCGTTGAGCGAGCGTGCGGGATGTCGTGGTGCCAGCGGCTCTCACCGACGCTCCGGAGAGGGTCTCCGTTTGGGCATCGGCACCCGGGGCCCGGAACAACAGCATGAACATCAGGGCGATCAGATACGTCATGACAGTCTCACCTCAAGAAAGTTCCCATTACAGTAAACATCCCCGACCGCGACACCACCACCACCACCACCGCTGCTGCCGCTGCTGCTGCATCGTCGTAGCTTGATCTTGAAGCCAGGGTTGGAAGGGCCAATGCCCGACCAACGATGCTCGGTTTGTTGCAACTATGGGTAATCGCGACGTCGCCGGAGTTGAATCTGATAGCACTTCCGCTCGCAAGATTCAGAGGCGTCCTATAGCTCCGAACATTCCTCCCTCTCTCGTCGCGCCGCCGCTGATACGCCGCAACAGCGGGTTGGCTGCGGTCGAGGTGGGCGTCAGTACCGTGCCGATCCCAGAGTCACCTCACACTGTGACTATGCCGGGGCGGCGCCCGAGACATGCGGGACCGTCACCGTGAGCAGGCCGATACCGAGCGAGACCGCCGCCCCGGCGCGCCATCCGCTCGACTGCGGGGGGCGTCGGATTGACCGCACAGCTGCCGGTCGCGATGCCCGTTGGCACCATAGCCGCGACGCCTTGTCGCCGGGCACACTACCCCCTGCCACGGCCCCGACCGCAACATCTGGTCGGAGCCCATGGTGCCGGCTCCAACCACGGAGACGGGCCGCACACCAGTCAGAACGCCAGAACCGTTGACCGTGCTGGATGTCTTGAACCTGGTCCGGGTCCGGTCGAGTCGGTCAGGGTCACCACCCCAAACCGATACAGAGCAGAGCGGCGTACGGACGCGCCTTGCCCATGCGGATTTGGGACACCGCCATGCAAGGCGCGCCATGTCCTGGCACATCAGACCAGGAAACCGTTCGCACCCCATGGCACCATGACCCGCTACATGAAGCTGCCGATCAGCATGGGTGAGACGATCGCAATGCCCATAAGGATCGTGCCGACACTGCCGAGCAATCCGGCGAACCAGGATAGCGCCACGGCCCCGGTGATGATGGCCGCGGAGGCCAAGACGATGCCGATCTGCAACAGCGCGGACGAGACATCGAAGATGTCGCCTTTCGCCTTCTGAATCTCGCGGTCCAATTCCGCTTTCTTTGCGCGCGCGGACAGTTCCCGACGGCCCTCTCCGGTCTCCGGCTCCGTTTCGTAGCGGTCGGCGGTCTTGCGCCAGTCACCCGCCCGCTTTTCCATCGCCGACCGAATCGCTGGATCGGTCACGCTCAGCAGCCGCATTTCCATGTCCTCGGCGGCGGTCAGAACCGTCGTGCGGCGAATCGTCTTGGCCTGGTAGAAGGACCAGAGATTCGACGCCGCGACATTCAGCTCGATGGCTTCGTTGTCCGCGTTGGATCCGCCCAGCTCGGAAAACGCCAGCAGCAGAGCCAGGATCGCGATCAACAGCGCCACGCCGCGGTGGTTTTTCGGTGTCGCCTCAACTTCGGGTATTTCGGGCACGAACGCTGTCTCCCTGTCAGAAGCATGCCCTGGCAAAACCACGCCAGGGCTTGCGATGGAGCCCGCGTCTAACACCAAATGAATGTGCGAGTCTGCCGTGGGCAGCCCGGGTAGCAGCAAGCGACGACCCGAGAGGACGGACGATTTGCGGCGATATCCGGGGGCGAGATGGTGGAGCTGAGGGGAATCGAACCCCTGACCTCCTCATTGCGAACGAGGCGCTCTCCCAACTGAGCTACAGCCCCATCCCGCTCCGCTCGGGGCCGTTTTGGCGGTCCCTCGCAGGGCGCGGACAATGCTCATGCGTCCTCCGGAAGTCAAGCGCGCGCTTGCCTCGAAATCCCGGATCGTACCGGTTGCGGGCATCGGTCATGGGCGCATTGCAGCGGTTGCGGATCGGGCCGCGCACCGTTAGCTTCCGCTGCCCCAACGGAGATATCGCCGCATGATCAGGACATTGTTCTGGCTCGCCGATCAACTGATCAGCCTGTATATCTGGGCGGTCATCCTGGCCGCGCTGTTCAGCCTGCTTGCCTCCTTCAATGTCCTGGACACCCGTAACCGGATCGTCTGGACGATTGGTGATTTCTTCTACCGAATCACCGAGCCAGCGCTGCGGCCCATCCGCAACCTGTTGCCCAACATGGGCGGTATCGACATCAGCCCGATCATCCTGCTGCTGGTGCTCCAGGCCGCGCGTATGGTGCTCTCCAGCATCTACGAATCGGTGGTCCTGGGCTCGCTTCGCCCGTTGCTTTGACCACGTTCTGGCGTGCGACCGACGACGGCGTGACGATCCTGGTCAAGGTGCAACCGAAATCGCGGCGCCCCGGCCTGCAGGGGACGGCTGGTTCTGTCGATGGGCCACGGCTTCGCATCGGGGTGACAGAGGCTCCGGAAGGTGGGCGGGCCAATGATGCGGTGTGTGCCTTGATGGCACAGGCGCTGGGGGTTGCCCGCTCCGCCGTTCGGGTCGCCGTCGGGGCCACCAGCCGCGAAAAGCGTCTGCGCGTCGTGGGCGACCCGGCGACCCTCGCAACCCGTTTGGAGTCGTTGTGACAGCCCGAATCATCGATGGCAAAGCGGTCGCGGCCGCACTGCGCACGTCACTTGCGTCCCGTCTGGCGGGGCTGTCGTTCCGTCCTCGGTTGATCGTGATCCTGGTCGGTGACGATCCGGCCAGCGCGGTCTATGTGCGCAACAAGGATCGCGCCGCGCGTGAGGTGGGGATCGAGCCAGAGACCATCCGCCTGCCGGCCGACACCGGCGAAGGCGCCGTCCTCGCGGAGATAGGCCGCCTGAACAGTGACGACTCGGTGGATGGGATTCTCGTGCAATTGCCGCTGCCGCCGCAGATCCGTCCCCGCGCGGTGATCGAGGCAATCGACCCGGCCAAGGACGTCGACGGCTTCCACCCGATGAACACCGGTCGGTTGGCCGACGGGGAACCGGGGATTGTCCCCTGCACCCCGGCCGGGATCATGAAACTGCTCGCCTCGACGGATATGGCACTGGCCGGTGCGCGTGCCGTCGTCCTCGGCCGATCCACGATTGTGGGCCGGCCAGTCGCCGCGCTGCTGCTGGGGGCGGATGCGACGGTCACGATCTTGCATTCCAGGAGCCGTGATATCGCGCTGGAATGCCGTCGTGCCGATCTGCTGATCGCGGCGGTCGGGCGTCCCGAACTGGTCCGCGGCGATTGGATCGCGCCGGGCGCAACGATCATCGATGTCGGCGTGAACCGGTCTCCGAGCGGTGGCCTGGTCGGCGATGTCTGCTTCCCAGAATGCGTTCAAACCGCCGGGGCGGTCACCCCCGTGCCTGGCGGCGTCGGACCGATGACCATCGCCTGCCTGCTGGAGAACACCATCTCAGCCGCCCTGGCACGCCGCGGATTGGATTAATACCGGTCGACCCTACCGTCTACCGGTATGCGCGCAGGGTTGGTGTGGCGGCGGCGCGCGAAATCAAAGAGATACCAGGCGCCCGGCCAACTATCGACGAGTCAAGGGTTCGGGCGCCTGGTATAACCGGTGTCGTTCAGCGCTTGATCAGCGACGGATCCAGCAGGGTCGTGTCCTGGCCAATCACCGGGTTGGCGATGGCGTCCTCCAGGCTGCGTGCGCCCTTCCATTGATCCGCGGGGCGAGCGGCGTTGTCGGAACCGATCAGATCGATACCCCAGTAGATTTCCAGGCGGTGTCCGTCCGGATCGCGGAATTCCACCGCGATTTGCACACCGGCTCGGCGCCTTCCGTCGAAATCGATCTGAGCATTGTGCCGACGCAGATGCTCGCGCACCCGCACGACCTCATCCAGGGTCGCGACCTCGAACGCAAGATGGTGCAGGCCGGCGCCGGCGGGGTTCGCTTCCGTGGCCTTGAACAGCGCGACGCCGTGATGGTCCGGATTGCAGCGCAGGAACACCGCGCCACCGGGCATCATGTCGTCGCCGTAGATGTCGGAAATGCTGAAGCCGAGCACCTCGACATAGAAGCGGGTCGATTGCTCGATATCGGCGACATAGAGCGCAACATGGCCGATCTTGCCGATGCGGAATGGCAGGCCATTGGGCCGCGTGATCTGGCGTACAGCATCAATGTTCATAAGCAAGACTCCGGCTTGGGCATGACCCCGACGTGGGCACGGCTCCGGCGTGGGCAAGACCCCGACCTGGGCATGACCGCGGTCAGGAAGTGCGCAACAGGGACGGGTCGAGCAGGGTGGTGTCCTGCCCCACCACCGGATCGGCGATCGCCGCTTCCAGGCTTGCGGCGGGTTTCCATTGTGCGGGCGGGCGGACCTTGCCCTCCGAGCCGATCTGGTCGATGCCCCAGTAGATTTCCAACCGGTGCCCGTCCGGGTCACGGAATTCGACGACCAGTTGCACCCCGGCACCGCGGCGTCCATCCAGATCGATCTTGACGTCGTGGCGACGCAGATGCTCGCGCACCCGCACGACCTCATCCAAGGTGCCGACTTCCAGGGCGATATGGTGCAGCCCCGCGCCGGCCGGGTTTTCATCGGTGGCGGGGAACAGCGCGATGCCATGGTGGTCGGTGTTGCAGCGCAGGAAGACGGCGCCGCCGGGCAGGCGTCCGGATGGGATCACATCGGAGACCTGGAAACCCAGCACCTCGGTGTAGAAGCGTGCCGAACGTTCGAGGTCCCGCACATAGAGGGCGACATGGCCGATCTTGCCGATGCGGAACGGCAATCCGGCCGGACGGCCCATGCTGGCGATCGTGTCCGGGTTCATCGCGGTCCTCCTGTCTTTGGGGGCGGGGATCCCTCCCCTACCCCGTTGTGTTCCGCCTGGTCAGCGGTTCAGCCACAGATCCTCAAACCGGTAGCCATTATAGGAGCTGTTGACCATTGGGGTGTAGCCCTTCAGGTCCGGTGTCCAGCAGGTGCCGCCACGCATATGCAGGATGATCGGGCGGGCGACGTCGTTCTGGATGCGCTGATCGATCTCCCACACCAGCTTCTTGCGCTTTTCGACGTCCGCTTCCTGGGATTGCAGGTCGAACAGTTTTTCCAGGTCCGGATTGCAGTATTCGGAGTAGTTCCGCTCGGACTTGCAGGCATAGTTCTCGTAGAAGGTCTGGTCGGGATCGTCCACCGCGTTGCCGGTCAGGTTCAGTCCCACCGAATAATCCTTGCGCGCGACCTTGGAGAACCACAGGCTGGTGTCGACCGGGTCCAACTCACCCTCCACATGAATTTCCTTCAGATGGTCGATAAGGATCACCGCCGGATCGCGATAGGCGGGAATGTTGCGGGTGGAGACACGCACTTTCAGCCTGTTATTCGCATTGTAGCCCAGTTTCTCCATGATCGCTCGACCTTCAGCCCGGTTCTTGGCGACATCGGGATTGTAGCCCGTCATGTCCTTCATCATCGCCTCCGGCATGCCCCAGACCCCGGCGGGCGTGGGCAGCATGGAGCCACCGATATCGGCCTGTCCCTCGAACAGAATATCGACGAACGCCTTCCGATCGATCGCCAACGCCATCGCGCGCCTGATGTCGGGGTTGTCGAAGGGCGGCTTCTCCCGGTTCACAATGAGGTTCTGGCTGACATTCATCGGGCCGAAGTGGCAGACCGCGTTGGGCATCTGCGACTTGATATCGCGCAGCAGGGGCACCGTGATCTCGTTGGGGGAGGTCAAGTCGATCCGCCCGGCGACGAAGGCCAGCACCGCGGTGGAACGGTTGGTGATGACTGGAAAATCGATCCCGTCGAGATACGGCTTGCCCGGCTTCCAATAATCGGGATTGCGCACCACGCGGATCAACTCGTTCTGCTTGAACTCGACCAGCTTGAACGGGCCGGTGCCGATCGGCTTGGTGCGCTGCTGGGCGGCGTTCGCGTGGCACGGATAGACCGGCGAATAGCCCGACGCGAGCATCGACAGCAGCGATGGCTGCGGACGTTCCAGGCGGAAACTCACCTCATTCGGGCCATTCGTCGTGATGTCGGCGACATTCTGGTACCACAGCTTGCGTGGGTTCTTGCGGAACTTCTCGGTGGCCTTTTCCCGCACCATGTCGAAGGTGCATTTCACATCGGCGGCACTGAACGGCTTGCCGTCATGCCACTTCACACCGTCGCGCAGCTTGAAGGTCAGGGTCAGATTGTCGGTGCTCCAGGACCAGGAGGTCGCCAGGTCGCCGACGATCGAGGACACGTCGTTCTGCGCCACATCCTGGCGGAACATCACCAGGTTGTTGAACAGGCCCATGAACGGGATGTTCGTGGAGTAGGTCGCTTCCTCATGAATGGAGGCGGATGCAGGATTGTCGCGTTGGTAGATGCGCAAGACACCGCCACTTTTGGGTGCCTGCGCGAACGCCGCGGCGCCACCCATCGTGGCGGCGACCACCGCATAAGCCGCAAGCTTGCCCGTAAACCCTCGAACCATCGTCTGATTGCTCCATGTCGTCGGCTATTTTCTGCCGCTGCATAGAGGAGATTGGCTCGCGCCGGGAGTCCGGGCCTGTTAATCTGTTCGTGATCAATCGGGACGGAGTGAGCGCCATGGACGGACTGGCCGATATTCGCGTCGGTGCAGGGACGCGGGAACGCCATCGCATTCGTTCCGGCGCGTTCAGCGGTCCCACAGCCGGTCTGGCGCCGGGCAATGTTCAAGCCAATCTGGTGATCCTGCCACGCGATCTCGCTCACGATTTCCTGCGCTTTGCCCAGGCCAATCCGCGGCCCTGTCCGGTGCTCGCGGTGTCGGAAACCGGCGATCCGGGCTTCCCGACCCTTGGCGCCGATTTGGATATGCGCACCGACCTGCCCCTGTATCGCGTCTGGCGGAACGGCGAACTGGTGGAAGAGCCGACCAGTATCAGCCATGTCTGGCGCGACGATCTGGTCGGTTTTGCGATCGGCTGCTCGTTCTCCTTCGAGGAAGCACTGGTCGAGGATGGGATCGAGGTCCGGCACATCGCCTGCAACACCAATGTGCCGATGTATCGCACGAATATCCCCTGCGTATCGGCCGGCGTGTTTCACGGACCGCTGGTGGTGTCGATGCGGCCGATGAAGCCGGCGGATGCGATCCGCGCGGTACAGATCACCTCGCGCTTTCCGTCGGTGCATGGCGCGCCGGTGCATCTGGGCATGCCAGCCTCGATTGGAATCGGCGATATCGCCAAACCCGACTACGGCGACCCGGTCCCGATCGGCGCCGATGAACTGCCGGTGTTCTGGGCCTGCGGTGTAACGCCCCAGGCGGTGATTGCGCAGGTGAAGCCGGAATTCTGCATCACCCATGCGCCCGGATGCATGCTGATCACCGATCTGCGGAACACGAAACTCGCGGCGTTTTAGCGCCGATCCTATGGGGTAGACCAGCATGGGCAGGGCAATCGGGTGAAGGAAGAGAAGCTCCAGGGCTCCGCCCCGGACCCCGCGAGGGGCGTTGCCGCCTCGACCCCCACCAGGGCTGGGCCTTGGATGCCATTTATTGGGTCAGGGCGGAAAGGGGGCCGATACGGACGTTGAAACGCCATGGTTGGCCCCCTTTCTTCCCTGACACAAAAGATCGCGGTCCAGGGGCCGTGCCCCTGGTGGGTTCGAAGGGCGAAGCCCTCGCGGGGTCCGGGGCAGCGCCCTAAGGCCCTCCTGCCTTCATCCGATTGCCCTGCCAGCGTGGACCGCGGATGACCCAGACCCGGGCACGCATCGACCGGATCGAGGCGTTGATCCATGAGGATGTCGGCCGCAACGCGAAGGCCCTGTTCGCGGCCAGCCAGGGCGGCTTGTGGCGCGCCGCCGCGGCACTGGCGTCGGACGGCACCCCCCGGATTGGCCTGCTCACCGGCTTTTATGTGCCGGACGGAGATCCTCCGGCCGCCGAGACCGATGGTCCGGTCGGTACTGCGCTTCTGGCCGCCGGGCTGACCCGGGCCGGGGTTGCGTGCCGCGTGTTGACCGACGTCCCCTGCGCATCCGGCTGCGCCGCCGCCTTGCATGGTGCCGGAGTGGGCTTTTTGCCCCTCGATGTCATGACCTTGGGTTCGGCCTCCGATGCGACAATCACCGCTTGGCGGACTGCCGATATCACCTGGGCCATTGCGATCGAGCGGTGCGGGCGCAGCGCTGACGGCACGATGCGCAACATGCGCGGGCGGGACATCGGCGCGCATGCCCAACCGCTCGACGACGTGTTCTCAGCAGGTCCGTGGAGAACCATCGGGGTCGGCGATGGAGGCAATGAGATCGGGATGGGAGCCCTGCCGCCCGGACTGGTCGCGGCCGAGATCACGTATGGGGCGCGGATCGCCTGCGTGACGCAAGCGGATCACCTGGTGATGGCCGGCGTGTCGCATTGGGCCGCCTGGGGTCTGATCGCCGCTCTGGCGTTGCTGCGGACGGATTGGCGCACCGAGCTGATGCGCTGCCTGGACCCGGCGCTGGACCGCATGGTGTTGGAGGCGATGGTGGCCCACGGACCGGCCGTGGACGGGGTGTCGCTGCGCCGTTCGGCGACGATCGACAGCCTGGATCTGGCGACGCATCACCGGAAACTGGCAGAGATCGTCGCCGTGGTCGGCGCGTCGTGAACCCGCCGCCAGGCTGACCGACGGTCCGTTGGTGGCGCACAGAGCGTTCCGCCCTGACTGGAAACGCCAAACCGCTCTAGCGGCCCGAATCCGAAGAGCGTTGGATCAAAATCTGGATCACACCGCGTCGCATAACCCGGCCCCAACGTGGCCCCGGAGGGTCCCTCCGTCGCGCCCGCTCTACCCGATCGCGCCTTCCCGCTTCAGCGCCCGGATCGTCGAGCGGAACGCCTGCACCGTGACCGCCATCTCCTCCGGCCCGTGGCTGGCCGAAATCGTGCCGGACGGGCCAGAGTTCATGTCCACGCCGTTCACCAACATGCCCATCCGCACCTTGCCGGTCACACCGACCCCGCGCGGCTTGTCGATCATCGACTGGATGAAATGCTCCGCTTCGAATCCGTGCGGATCGATGTCCGCGCCTTCCGGGTTGGTATAGATATGCATGCCGGAGAAGGAACCGTGCACCGACCACTTCACGCCTTCGTCCAGCAACACGTCATTCATCTGCCGACGCACTTCCGTCCCGAAGGCATTGGCTCGGTCGCAGATGTCAGTGCTCTCGATGATTTCCAAGGTCGCCACGGCGGCGGCGGCCGTGACCGGGTTCGCGTTGAACGTTCCGGGGTGGTAGACACGTTCCTGCCCGGACGCCTTGGTGACCTTGAAGTCCAGCCAGTCCAACACATCCTTGCGCGCCGCCACCGCCCCGCCCGGCAACCCACCGGCGGCGATTTTCGCCAAGGTCGTGATGTCCGGAGTCACGCCAAACTGCTGCTGCGCGCCACCGCGAGACACGCGGAAGCCGGTCACCACCTCATCGAATATGAGCAGCGCGCCGGCCTGCCGTGTCAGGTCCCGCAGGACGTGCAGATAGGATGGCAGGATCGGCATCTTGCCGAAATTGCCCCCGGTCGGCTCCAGGATGACGGCGGCGATGTCCTTGTGGTCGTTGAAGATGCGCGTGATCCCCTCGACATCGTTGGGATCGCATAGCAGCACGTTGTCGGAGACGCCGGCCAGCACACCGCTGGTCGGAGTGCCATCGAAATGGCTGGTGTGGCCGCTGGTCATATGGTCGTGCCAACCGTGGAAATGGCCGCGGAACCGCACCAGCTTGGACCGCCCGGTCTGCGCGCGGGCCAGACGCAACGCCATCAGCGTGGCCTCGGTGCCCGACCCGGTGAACCGCACCCGCTCCGCCGAGGGCACCATCCGCGTGATCAACTCCGCCCAGCGCAGTTCCAGTTCGTGGCAGGCTCCGAAATGCGTGCCGCGATCCAGCGCCGCATGCACCGCCTGCATCACCGCCGGATGGTTGTGGCCCAGGATCAACGCCCCATGGCCGCCAAAATAGTCCACGTATTTGTTGCCATCGACATCCCACTTCACCGGCCCGAGCGCCCGCTCCACGTAGATTGGATACGGATCGAACTGGCGGCTGTCATGTGCCAGCCCGCTGGGCAGCAGACTCTGGGCCTTTTCCGCCAGCCGCGCGGAGCCCGGGGTCATTGCTTCGTAGGCTTCGAGCAGGGTGGTGTTGGGCAGAGTGCTGGCGGACATCGGCGTGGCCTTTCGCGCTACGGCAAGACAGGCTTGCAAACCCACCCCATGCTTGTCCAGATGCCTCGAACCGATGGGAGCGCGATATGGCGGGAAAATGGCAGTTCTGGATCGATCGCGGTGGCACTTTCACCGACATCGTTGCGCGCGATCCGGACGGGCGCCTGTCCACCCACAAGCTGCTGAGTGAGAATCCAGGCCGCTACCGCGACGCCGCCATCGCCGGCATCAAGACCATGCTGGGCATTCCGCTCGACAGCCCCATCCCAACCGGCGTGATCGACGCCGTCAAGATGGGCACCACCGTCGCCACCAACGCACTGCTGGAACGCAAGGGCGACCGCACCCTGCTGATCGTCAACCGTGGTTTCGCGGATTGCCTGCGCATCGGCAACCAGGCCCGCCCCCGGTTGTTCGACCTGGCGATCACACTGCCGACCATGCTGTACGAACGCGTGGTCGAGATCGGCGGCCGGGTCGGTGTCGACGGACTGGAAATCGAACCCCTGGAGGAGGACAAGGCGCGCGCGGCCTTCGTCACAGCCAAGGCGGCCGGCATCGACGCCTGCGCCATCGTGCTGATGCATGCCTGGAAATACCCAGCGCAGGAACAGCGCCTTGCCGAACTGGCACGGGAGGCGGGGCTGGGCCAGGTCTCCGCCAGCCACGCTGTCAGCCCGTTGCTGCGCCTGATCCCACGCGGCGATACCACCGTCGTCGATGCCTATCTGTCGCCGATCCTGCGCCGCTACGTCGACCAGGTCGCCCATGAGCTCGGCGGTACACGACTCTATTTCATGCAGTCGAATGGCGGTCTGGCCGAGGCGGGCGGCTTCCAGGGCAAGGACGCCATCCTGTCGGGCCCGGCCGGCGGCATCGTGGGTGCCGCGCGCACCGCGGCGATGGCCGGTCTGGACAGGATAATCGGGTTCGACATGGGCGGCACCTCGACAGATGTCGCTCTCTATGCCGGCGGGTTCGAGCGAACCTTCGAGACCGCGGTCGCCGGCGTGCGCATGCGGGCACCGATGATGGCGATCAACACGGTCGCGGCGGGCGGCGGCTCGATCCTGCATTTCGACGGCGCGCGGATGCGGGTGGGGCCCGATTCGGCCGGCGCCGATCCGGGGCCGGCGTGCTATCGGCGCGGCGGGCCGCTGACAGTCACGGATGCGAATGTCTGCGTGGGCAAGATCCAGCCGGCGCATTTCCCGGCGATTTTCGGGCCTGATGGCAACCAGTCCCTGGACGCAACCGTGGTCGAGGCAAAATTCGCGGCCCTGGCCCAGGAGATTTCCGCCGCGACCGGGGAGGCCCGGACGCCGCGGCAGGTGGCCGAGGGGTTTCTGGCGATCGCCGTTGCCAATATGGCCAACGCGATCAAACAGGTCTCGGTGCAGAAAGGCCACGACGCCACTCGATTCGCCCTGCAATGCTTCGGCGGCGCCGGCGGCCAGCACGCCTGCCTGGTCGCCGACGCGCTGGGCATGGAAACCGTGTTCATCCATCCCTATGCGGGGGTCTTGTCAGCCTATGGCATGGGCCTGGCCGACCAGAGCGCGATGCGCGAGCAGGCGGTGGAAATTACCCTGCTCGCCGCCGCCCTGCCCGATCTGTCGGCGCTGGCCGACCGGCTGGCGCTGGACGCGACCGGGGCACTGCTGACCCAGGGTGCGGCGGCCAATACAATCGCCACCACACGGTCGTTGCACCTGCGCTATACTGGCACCGAGGCGGCCCTGATCATCCCCCTGCCGGACGTCGACCCGACCGCGGCGGTTTCGCGCCTGACGGCCGAATTTACCGAAGCACACCGTGCGCGGTTCGGCTTCGCCACTCCGGGTCGCCCCCTGATTGTGGAAGCCGTCGCGGTGGAAGCGACCGCGCCAGGGGAAACCGTGCGGGAAGCGACCCTTCCGGCGCGCGCGACCGGTACGCCCACCAGGATCGACACCGTCGGCGTGCACACCGACGGCGCCGCGCGGGACTGCCCGGTGTATGACCGCACCGCCTTGCTCGCCGGCGACCGGATCACGGGTCCGGCGCTGATCCGCGAGGCCAATGCGACCACCGTGGTCGAACCCGGTTGGACGGCCGAAGTCACCGCCCTGGACCACATGATGCTGTCCCGGACCGAACCGCTGGCGACCCGCGTCCCGCCGGGCAGCGATCGGCCCGACCCGGTGCTGCTGGAACTGTTCAACAACCTGTTCATGAACGTGGCCGAACAGACCGGGGCGGTGCTGCAGAACACGTCGATGAGCGTCAACATCAAGGAGCGCCTGGACTTCTCCTGCGCCATTTTCGACGCCGAGGGCTATCTGGTGGCCAACGCGCCGCATGTCCCGGTGCATCTCGGCGCCATGGGCGAGAGCGTGCGCACCGTGCTGCGCAACCGCCGCCACAGCCTGAAACCGGGCGATGTCGTGGCGCTCAACAACCCGTTCAACGGCGGCACGCATTTGCCGGATGTCACGGTGATCACGCCGGTCTTCGATGCAAGCGGCCAGGCGATCCAGTTCTTCCTGGGCAGTCGCGGCCATCACGCCGATATCGGCGGCATCACCCCCGGCTCCACCCCGCCACTGTCGCGCACCTTGGAGGAGGAAGGCGTCGTCATCGACGATTTCCTGCTGGTGGATGGCGGGGAGTTCCGGGAAACCGAGTTTCGCGCCATCCTGGCCGGCGCGAAATACCCGGCCCGAAGCCCGGATGTGAACGTTGCCGACATCAAGGCCCAGGTGGCAGCCAACGAGAAGGGCGTGCAGGAGTTGCAACGTGTCGTCGCGCAATATGGCTGGCCGACGGTCAGAGCGTATATGCACCATGTCATGGACAACGCGGAAGAATCGGTCCGCCGCGTCATCGACCGCCTGGGCAGCGGGTCCTTCGACTACCGGATGGATAACGGCAAACCTCTGCGCGTCTCCATCAGCGTCGACCGCGAAGCGCGCAGCGCCACAGTGGATTTCACCGGCACCGGCCCGCAGGACGAGGGCAACTTCAACTCCCCGCCCGCCGTGACAAGGGCGGCGGTTTTGTATGTGTTCCGCTGTCTGGTGGGCGATGACATTCCGCTGAATGACGGCTGCCTGAAGCCGCTGAAGCTGATCATTCCGGATGGCACGTTCCTGTCGCCTCGCCCGGGCGCGGCGGTCGTCGCGGGCAATACCGAGGTGTCCCAGGCGACCTGCAACGCGCTGTTCGGGGCATTGGGCAGCCTGGCGTGCTCGCAGGCGACGATGAACAACTTCCTGTTCGGCGACGCGACCCGCCAATACTACGAGACCATCTGCGGGGGCACCGGCGCGGGTCCCGGGTTCGACGGGACGGCCGCCATCCAGACCCATATGACCAACACCCGCATGACCGATCCGGAGGTGTTCGAATTGCGCTACCCGGTGCGATTGGAATTGTTCAGCATCCGACGCGGCTCGGGCGGCGCCGGGCGGTGGCACGGGGGCGATGGCGCGGTCCGGCGCGTGCGGTTCCTGGAGCCGATGACAGCGGTGATCGTGTCGTCACGGCGGAATGTGGCACCGTTCGGGTTGCAGGGCGGCGCGGACGGCGCGGCGGGCCTGCAATGGGTCGAGCGCGCCGAGGGCAGCCGCGATGTCCTGACTGGAACCGACAGCGCCGAGATGCGCCCCGGCGACGTATTCGTGATCGAGACGCCCGGCGGAGGCGGATACGGTCGGCCAGCCTGACCGTATGTACTGCCAACAGTCAACAGAATGATCCATCCACCGGCCTCACCGTCATTGCCGGGCTCGACCCGGCAACCCGCCCCCGCCGTTGGCGCAGGTTGCCGGGTCGAGCCCGGCGATGACGATAAGGGGACGCCATGGGTCGGTCTTTCGGCCGGTTGGTGTAAGGGGGCCCTACGCAACACCCGTTCGTTCTCGGTGTACTCGGCTATCCCCACACAACGAACATGACCGCGACCGCGCCCCACCCGAGAAGCAGTGCCGACAGGGAGTAGGCCAGATTCCAGCGTGTCGTCACCGTCCAGGGCGACACGCCGGCCCACCGCGCGGTGATGATCGCCGAGGCCGACATCGGTGTCATGTTCACCGCCAGCCCCCAGCCCAGCATGCAGGAAAACGCCAGCACCGCGGGCGAGACGCCGAGCGCGAGAGGGTCGGGGATGATGGCGCCGAGGAGGGCGACGACGGCGATCGGGTTCAGCCCGATCTGACCGGTGGCGATCAGCACCACCGGGACCAGAAGCGGGATCGTGATCGGGGGCAGCCAGGCGAGCAGCGGCTCCATCCCGGTGGCCGGCAGCGCAGCCCCGACCGAGACACCCATGAAGCCAGACGCAGCCAGCACGGTCGCCTCGGCGCGGAAATTCGGCACGCGATGGAGGAACCGCAAGGTCCGCCGCCGCATGATCCCGACCACCCGTCCCCCCATCCCCCGATCCACGGTTCGACCGCCGGGTCCCCGGAATCGGGCTATGTAGCCACGGGATTGCAACACCGCCCAGATCAAAGCCACTGGCGGAACCGCCAAGGTCACGGCGGCTGCCAGCGATATGTGCAGCATCAGACTGGCGGCTTCGGCCAGCACCATCACGCCGAGAACCAGCGCGACCATACGCAGATGGATGGACCAGCTTTCTCGTGTGTTCGGCGGGACCCCATCACGGGTCGCGGAGCGGGCGGCCGCCATACGGTCCTCGGCCCATCCGAGCACCATCAGGGCAACCGATACCAGCAATGCCGCCGGGATCAGGGCGCGCATCGGCGCCCCTGGCACCGCCGTCGTGACGATGACGGTCATCAGGTTCAGCGGGTTCCAGCAGTTCATCACGCAGAAGCCGCGGTGGATCGCCATCAGCATGCGCCGTGCTCGCAGAACGCGCGCTGCTTCCCATCCCGCGGCGGCGCTGAGCGCATTGGCGCGGGTGACCATCGCGCCCAGCAGATCGATCGCGCCGTAGGAGAGGATAATGCCGAACAGGTGTCCGCCGCCGGTCAGCGCGGCGTAGCGACGTCCCGGCGGTTGCGCCACCAGATGCTGTCCGCAGCGGCGAACCAGGGGACTGGTCTCCGCCGCGTCGCGCAGGCTGCTGAGGGCGAGGAAGAACCCGCCATAGACCGCGCCGCGCTGCCATCCAGCCAGGAAGTGCGACAATCGGTCATCCACCGTGGCAACGCCGATCAGTCCGATCGCGGACAGGACCAGGAACAGCACCTGCGCGTAGCGACGCTGGCGGGGGAATTCCACGATCAGGAAGGTCAGCATCGCCAACCCGGCCAAGGTGCCGCATGCCGGCACGCCGGCGACCTGACCGAACAGGGAGCCCGCCCAGGCGAGCACATAGCACCAGGCACTGAAGGACACGCGGGGTTGGGATTGCGTCACGACCGGGCATCCTGGCGAAGGACGAGCGGTCTGGACAGGGGCGGGATCGGCGCGTAACGCTCCGCTAAATTCCGCGGAGACCCGACATGCTGTTCGATTTTCAAGACACCAAGAACGAGAACATCTACAAGCTGCTGGTTGCGACCATCGGTCCTCGGCCGGTGGCCTGGGTCACCACGCAGGATGTCGACGGCACCGTCAACGCCGCGCCGTTCTCCTTCTTCAATGCCATGTCGGGCAACCCGCCAGTCGTCGCATTCGGCATCGGTGGACGTGGCCCGGGCGATGTGAAGGACACCGGCGGCAATATCCGCCGCACCGGCCAGTTCGTGGTCAATCTGTGCAGCTATGCGCTGGCCGAACCGATGAACATCACCGCGATCGATTTCCCGAAAGGCGTCGATGAGCTGAAGGAGGCCGGCCTGACCACCGCGCCGTCGCTGCATGTGAAGCCGCCGCGGATCAAGGAAGCCCCGGTCGCCATGGAGTGCGAGCGGCTGGTCATCGTCGATGTCGGCATCGACCGCGCCGTGGTGCTCGGCAAGGTCGTTGCGATGTATGTTCAGGACGATTGCGTGCTGGACGCGGACCGTTGCTACATCGACACGCCGAAGCTGGACCTGATCGGGCGCCTGCACGGCGGCGGCTGGTATTCCCGCGTCACCGACCGGTTCGAGGTGCCTCGCATTTCGGTCGAGGAATGGATGGCCCGCAAGGCGAAGGCCGCGGAATAATCCTGCCATGACCGGCGCGATCGCATTGCCGGCGCGGGGTTATGCCTACGCGCCGGGCGTTTTCCAGTATTCGGCCGGGGTCGCCGCCCTACCCTGTTACCGGATAGAGCGTGTGCGATTCGCGCGAGTCTTGCCCATGGCGGACGGTTGGACACGGATCGCCGCCTATCTGAATTCCCAGGGCCTGCCTCTGACGTCGTTCTGTGCCTGTGAATTGCGCTCTCCGGCGCCGTTCACCGAGGACGGGTTTCTGGCCTTCAACCGCGACTATGCGGCGGTGTTGCAGGGCTGGGGCGTGCTGACCGAGCAGGGCAATCCGGTCGCTCGCAGCAATGTCTGCCCGGAGATCGATCCACCCGCGGAACCCGGTTTCCACGCGTTCTGCGTCGCGCGCCCGAGCACGGACACCGCACCGTCCTTCATGATCGCCGGCAGTGGGGAAGCCCGCGAGGGCCAGGCCAATTATCGGGACCACACCATCCGTCTGGGCGACACCAGCCCGGAGGGGATGCGGGCGAAGGCCGACTACGTGGTTGGCGAGATGGAACGTCGCATGGCCGTGTTGGATACCGATTGGTCATCCGTGACCGGCACACAGGTCTACAGCGTTTACGACATCCATCCTTTCCTGGGCGATCTGTTGGTGCGCCGAGGCGCCGCCGCGCACGGCATCACCTGGCAGTTCGCGCGCCCGCCGGTCGTAGGATTGGACTACGAGATGGACTGCCGCGGTATCGCGGTGGAGAGCGTGCTGGCGCCCTGACCGTCCGGTCAGGGCGTGTTCGTCTGCGCGATCCGGGCACGCGGGCTCGCGCTGTATTCTTTCAGCACGGTGTCACCGACCGGATCGATTTCTTTCAGCAGAACATCGTAGCTCCAAAGATCCGCCAGATGCTGCAACACCATGCGGGTGTCGCGTTCTTCCAGCAGGACGCGGTTCATCGCCCGGTGGTGCAGGATCAACTTGCGGTCGCCTGACAGGTCGACATCGACCACCTGGATATCGGCGGCCGTCCAGCCGACATCGTAATGACGCGCCAATGCCTGCCGGATCTTGCGATAACCGCGTTCGTCGTGGATTGCCTCGACCCGCAGATGTTGCTCACTGGAATCGTCAACGACGTGGAACAGGCCGAAATGGCGAATCAGGTGCGGACTGAGATGCTGCAGGATGAAACTCTCATCGCGATAATTGGCCCAGCAGTCGCGCAGGACGCCCATCGGGTCCCCCTTGCCGGCGATGTCGGGGAACCATTGCCGGTCCTCTTCCGTGGGTTCGGTGCAGACGCGCTCAATATCCTGCATCATGGCAAAGCCGAGCGCATAGGGGTTGATGCCGGAGTAGCGGGGATCGTTGAAGTCAGGCTGGAACACGACGTTGGTGTGGGAGCGGAGGAATTCCACCATGGCGCCGTCGGTCAGCAGGCCCTTTTCGTGCAACCGGTTCATGATGCGGTAGTGCACGTAGGTGGCACAGCCCTCGTTCATGACCTTGGTCTGCGATTGCGGATAGAAATACTGCGCGATAATCCGAACGATGCGCAACAGTTCACGCTGCCACGGAGCCAGGCGCGGCGCGCTCTTTTCCAGGAAGTACAGGATGTTTTCCTGCGGCAGTTGCAGGAGCGCCTTGCGGCGTTCCTCGGTCGTCGGATCGGCCCGGGTGTTGGACTTGCCGGGGACGGTGCGCCAGAGGTCGTTGAACACCTGCTCGTCGTGGTTGCGGCGTTCGCGTTCGCGCTTTTCCTCCATCCGCAGGTCGGTGGCCCGGTTGCGAGGATAGCGATGCACGGCGTGAGACATCAGCGCGTGGGCGGAATCGAGCAGGGTTTCGACCGCTGCCTCCCCGTACCGCTCCTCGCATTGCATCACGTAGTCGCGGGCGAATTCCAGATAGTCCAGAATCCCGTCCGCGTCGGTCCACTGCTTGAACAGGTAGTTGTTCTTGAAGAAGTGGTTGTGGCCGAACGCGGCGTGGGCGATGACCAGGGTCTGCATCATCGCCGTGTTCTCTTCCATGATGTAACTGATGCATGGATTGGAGTTGATGACGATCTCGTAGGCCAGTCCTTGCATGCCGGCGCGATACATCGCCTCATTGCGGGCGAAGTGCTTGCCGAAGGACCAATGCTTGTAGAACAGCGGCATGCCGATCGAGGAATAGGCATCCAGCATCTGTTCGGTGCCGATGATCTCGATCTGGTTGGGATAGACGTTCAGCCCGAGTTCCTTGACCGCGATCTCCTCGATCGCCTCATGGCAGCGCTGGATGGTTGAAAATTCCCAATCGGCGCCTTCGAACAGCGGCCGCTCCGCGCGCAGGGTCGTGCTCATGCGGAAACGGCCTCCGATCCAACCTTCTTCGCGAACAATTCGCGGAACACTGTGTATATTTCGCGCCGGTGGCCAACCTTGCGCATGGCCATGGGCGCGCCCGCCTTGATCAGCCCGCTGTAGGTCTGCCACAGATCGCTGTCGCGGCGGATGAACCCGGGCGGAAAATGCTCGGAATCGCGGCCGACTTCCAGGTAGGCGTAATACTGGCACATCGGCAGAATCGTATCGGTCAGCAATGACGCGGTGCGGTCGTTGTCGCTGGCGGTGTTGTCGCCGTCGGAGGCCTGGGCCGCATAGATGTTCCAGGAATCCGGGCTGTAGCGTTCGGCGACGACCTGCTGCATTTCTTCCAGTGCCGTGGAGACGACCGTGCCGCCGGTTTCCGGGCTGTTGAAGAAGGTTTCCTCATCAACCTCCGACGCCTGGTGGGTGTGGCGGATGAAGACGACTTCGACATTCTTGTAGCGGCGTTTCAGGAAGATGTACAGCAGCACATAGAAGCGTTTTGCCAGATCCTTCATGTGCTCGGTCATCGAGCCGGACACATCCATCAGGCAGAACATCACCGCCTGCGCGACCGGCTTCGGGGTCGCGTCGAACCGTTTGTAGCGCACATCCAACGGATCAATATACGGGATCAGCCCAATGCGCCGCATTTTGCGGGCCAGTTCCTCTTCCAGTTCCAACTTCCGGGGCATATTGTCGGGATCAGCGTCCAACCCGGCGATCTCGTCCCGTAGGCGGTCCAACTCTTCGGGCCGTGGGCGTTTCAACGCAATCCGTCGCGACAGGCTGTTCCGCACCGTGCGCATCAGAGCGAGATTGGCGGGAGACCCCGTGACGGAGTAGCCCGCCCGATTCCAACTGACGGCCTCCGCGCTGGCGACCCGGCGCTTGGCGAGGTCCGGAAGTTCCAGATCCTCCAGGAACAGATCGATGAACTCGTCGCGGGACAGGGCGAAGCGAAAATCGTCCTCTCCCTCCCCGTCCGGGCTGCCCTCCGACCCACCTCCCCCACCGCCGCCTTGTGGGCGAGGGATGGTGTCGCCGGCGATATATTCCTTGTTTCCCGGGAGCAGGTGGTCGCGGATGCCGCCGGTGGCACTGCGACGGAGGGATGGCTCGTGCACGCCCTTCGCGGGCAGCACGACCTCACCGCCTTCATCGGCATCCTTGATCCCACGGCTCCCCGACGTCTCATGCACCGCTTTCTGAATCTGCGACTTCGCTCGGCGCATAAACCGTTGCCGGTTGGCGAGGTTCTTGCCACTTGGGTTGAGGCGGCGGTCGACGATGTGCATGTTAGCCTTTCGTCTGCGAGGGTGCGGACGGGCTGCTCAGCCCGCCTGTTTCACCCGCATGTACCATTCCACAAGCCGCCTGACCTGCCGTTCCGTGTAACCACGCGACGTCATGCGCTCGACAAAATCATTGTGCTTCTTCTCGGTGTCGCCGTCCTTCTTGGACCCGAAGCTGATCACCGGCAGCAGTTCTTCCACCTGGCTGAACATGCGCCGCTCGATCACCTCGCGGATCTTCTCGTAGCTCGTCCAGGACGGGTTGCGACCGTTGTTGTTGGCACGCGCCCGCAGGCAGAATTTCACCACCTCATTGCGGAAGTCCTTCGGATTGGCGATGCCGGCGGGCTTTTCGACCTTGGTCAGTTCCTGGTTCAGCAGTTCACGGTTCAGCAACTGGCCGGTATCGGGATCCTTGAAGTCGATATCCTCAATCCAGGCATCGGCATAGGCAACGTAGCGGTCGAACAGGTTCTGTCCGTAGTCGTGGTAGGATTCCAGGTAGGCTTTCTGGATTTCGTTGCCGATGAACTCGGCATAGCGCGGCGCGAGTTCACTCTTGATGAACTCCAGATAGCGCTTTTCGGTTTCCTGCGGTATCTGGTCGCGCCGGATCGACTGTTCCAGCACATACATCAGGTGCACTGGATCGGCCGCGACCTCAGTCGTGTCGTGGTTGAAGGTTGCCGCAAGCACCTTGAAGGCGAAGCGCGTGGACGCACCGTCCATGCCTTCCTCGACACCCGCGGTGTCCTTGTATTCCTGCAAGCTGCGCGCGCGCGGATCGGTCTCCTTCAGGCTTTCGCCGTCATAGACCCGCATCTTGGAGAACGTGGTCGAGTTCTCGTGCTTCTTCAGCCGCGTGAGAACCGAGAACCGCGCCAACATCTCCAGGGTCGCCGGCGCACAAGGCGCCTCGCTGAGTTCCGAACGGCTGACCAGCTTTTCGTAGATCTTCTGCTCTTCCGTCACCCGCAGGCAGTAGGGCACCTTGATGACATAGATACGGTCAATGAAGGCTTCGTTGTTCTTGTTGTTCTTGAAACTCTGCCACTCCGATTCGTTCGAGTGCGCCATGATGATCCCGGTGAACGGGATCGCACCGATGTTTTCCGTGCCGATATAGTTGTTTTCCTGCGTTGCCGTCAGCAACGGATGCAGCATCTTGATCGGCGCCTTGAACATCTC
>Ga0209514_10000855_pt1 | contig 57730 bp, 56 predicted proteins | sample Subgrocontami58m_FD_187452 | JGI IMG/M metagenome (GOLD analysis project Ga0209514, IMG submission 187452) | Subsurface groundwater microbial communities from S. Glens Falls, New York, USA - GMW37 contaminated, 5.8 m (SPAdes) (version 3) | ecosystem: Environmental > Aquatic > Deep subsurface >... | reverse complement strand
GAGCCGGTCCCGCCGGAAATGGTGGTCTTCGGCGAGATCGGCCTCGGTGGCGAGGTCCGCCCGGTCGGGCAGCGCGAGGCGCGCCTGCGCGAGGCGGCCAAGCTCGGCTTCCGCAGCGCTCTGGTGCCGCGCGGCCGGCACGGCACGGCGCCCGCACCACGCGCGCCCGAGGCCATCGCCATTGACGAAATCGAGCATCTGACCGACCTTGTGGCTCGCTTTCAATCGGCCGACCGGGGTCCCAAGCGTCCGCGGCGCGAGGGCACTTCGGACCGTCGGCGCGAATAGGTCACGGAGCGTACGGGGTCGATGGAACAGCTTGGAATCACCGTTTTCGACGTCGCCGTCATCGCCGTGGCCCTGTTTGGAGCAGCCATCGGCATGTCGAGCGGGTTTGCTCACGCCGTGCTGTTCATCGGGTCGTGGATCGGCGCCGGCTGGGTCGCCTGGCGGTACTCCAAGGTCGTACAGCCTGAGGTCGAGCAGCTCGTCGGCAGTACCGAGCTGGCCTATTTCATCTCCATGCTGGTGGTCTTCGTCGCCGCCCTGATCGTGTTGGTGATGCTCACGAACACCCTCTCGCGCTCGATCAAAGCGAGCCCGCTAGGCAAGCCCGACCGCATCCTGGGCGCAGGTTTCGGGGTCCTGTGCGCCTGGGTGGCGGTCGGCGTGGCCTTTCTGTTTTACGGCTATCTCGGGCCCCGTACGCTTCCGCCGGCCGTCGAGGGAGCCGCCACCTTCCCGGTGGTCAAGGAAATGGCCACTTTCGTCGAGCCCCACCTTCCCACGGGCTTCCGCAACCGGCTCCAGCGCCCGGGCATGGATGCCGGCGCCGGCTCGGTGGCGCCGCCGTCCCCGGCCACCGCTCCGGCCCCGGCCCCGGCTGAGACCACGGACGACACCAAACCGCCGCAGTGAGTTATCCTTGATGGCGCAAACGGCAGCGCCCAGATATAACCCCGCCGTGCCAGACACACCGAAGCGCCCCAACCACGACCTCGACAAGTTTCACGAGGAGTGTGCGTTGTTCGGCATCTACGGAACTTCCGACGCCGCCGCGCACGCCGCCCTCGGTCTCCATGCCCTGCAGCATCGCGGCCAGGAAGCGGCTGGCATCGTCACCTTCGACGGCCGCCATTTCCACGATCATCGCGCCCCCGGACTGGTCGGAGACATATTCGGCGAACAGCCGGTCATGGCCCGCCTGAAGGGCTATTCGGCAATCGGCCACACCCGCTATGCCACCACCGGCGGGGCCTCGGATCGCAACATTCAGCCGATCTTCGCCGACTTCGACTTCGGCGGCCTGGCCCTCGCCCACAACGGCAACCTGACCAACGCCTATCTGCTGCGCAAGGAACTGGTGCGTATGGGCTGCCTGTTCCAGTCGACGACTGACACCGAAGTCATCAACCACCTGATCGCCCGCTCGGATTATTCGACAGTGCAGGACCGACTGATCGACGCGCTCGGCCGGGTCAAGGGTGCCTACTCGCTACTGCTGCTGACCAACGAGGCGTTGATCGGCGTCCGCGACCCACTGGGCGTGCGCCCGCTGGTCCTGGGCAAACTCGAGGATTCATGGATCCTGACTTCGGAGACCTGCGCCCTCGATATCATCGGCGCACGCTTCGAGCGCGACGTCGATCCCGGCGAGATCGTCATCATCGACGGCCACGGTCCGCGTTCGATCAAGCCCTTCACCCGGCAGCCGCGGCGCTTTTGCGTCTTCGAGCACATCTACTTCGCCCGCCCCGACTCGCGCCTCGAGGGCGTCGGCGTCTACGAGGCCCGCAAACGCATCGGCCTGGAACTGGCCGTGGAAAACCCCGTGCCGGCCGATGTCGTCGTGCCGGTGCCCGACTCCGGCGTACCAGCAGCGATCGGCTATGCCCAGGGCTCCGGCCTGCCCTTCGAACTCGGCATCATCCGCAATCACTATGTCGGCCGCACCTTCATCGAGCCGGCCGACCACATCCGGCATCTCGGCGTGCGCCTCAAGCACAATGCCAATCGCGCGTTGATCGAGGGCAAGCGCGTGATCCTGGTCGATGATTCGATCGTGCGCGGCACCACATCGAAGAAGATCGTCGAAATGGTCAAACAGGCCGGCGCCCGCGAAGTGCACATGCGCATCGCCGCCCCGCCGACGACCCATTCGTGCTTTTACGGCATCGATACGCCCGAGCGCGACAAGCTGCTGGCCTCGCACTATGACGTCGCCGGCATGGCGAAATTCATCGGCGTCGATTCGCTCGCTTTCATATCGATCGACGGCCTCTACCGCGCCATGGGCATGCCCGGCGGCCGCGATCCCAGGCAGCCTGCCTTCTGCGACGCCTGCTTTACCGGCGACTATCCGATCTCGCTCGACGACCAGGTCGGCATCGAGGACCGCCAGCTCTCCTTCCTCGCCGAAACCGCCTGAGTCCGCGGTCATGACAGCCGCCCCTGCGGGCCGTCTCGCCGGCCGCCTTGCGCTGATCACCGGTGCCTCGCGTGGCCTGGGCGCCGCCGCCGCCCTGGCATTCGCCAGCGAAGGCGCGCACTGCGTGCTGGTCGCCCGGACCGTGGGCGGACTGGAGGCGATGGACGACAAGATCAAGGCGCTGGGCGGCTCGGCCACACTGGTGCCGCTCGACCTCACCGACAGCCCCGGCATCGACCGGCTGGGCGCGGCGCTCCATGAGCGATTCGGTCGGCTCGACGTGCTGCTGGGCAATGCCGGCGTGCTGGGGGCGCTGTCGCCGATCGGCCACATCGAGCCCAAACTCTTCGAACAGATCATGGCGGTGAACGTCACCGCCAACTGGCGGCTGATCCGTTCGCTCGATCCCCTGCTGCGCGCCTCGGACGCCGGGCGCGCAATCTTCGTGACGTCGGGCATCTCGCGCCGGGTCGTGCCCTACTGGAGCGCCTATGCTGCCAGCAAGGCGGCCCTCGACACGTTGGTGGGCGTATACGCCGCCGAAAGCGCCCACACCAAGGTGCGGGTCAATCTCTACAACCCCGGCCCGATGCCCACGGGCATGCGCAGCGAAGCTTTCCCGGGCGAGGATCAGGCGACGCTGCCGCCGCTCGAAGCCCATGCCGAGGGCCTGATTCGGCTGGCCCTGCCCTCCTGCACGATGAACGGCGAATGGGTCGCCGGCGACGAGGCGCTGCGACGCTGACATCGACTGTTTCGTGGCGCGCGGCGTTGTACCACGCCATGCCGGCATGCCTGCCCCGTCAGCGCTGCGGTTTGGCCCGTGACGCGAACGGGTTGCTGGGCTTGCGCATGGTGACGCGGATCGGCACGCCGGGCATGTCGAAATCGTCGCGCAGGCGATTGATCAGGAAGCGCAGGTAGTCGTCGCCCAGTTCGTCGGGCTGGCTCACGGACAGCATGAAGGTGGGCGGCCGGATCTTGGTCTGGGTGACGAAGCGCAGGCGGATGCGCCGGCCCTTGGCGAGCGGCGGCGGATGCAGCGTCTCCATCTCGCGCAGCCAGCGATTGAGGATCGGCGTCGACACCCGCTTGTTCCAGATGTCGTAGGTCTCGAACACCTTGGGCATCAGCCGCTCGACACCGCGCCCGGTCAGCGCCGAAAAGCCCACGATCGGCACGTCCTTCACCTGGGCGAACGAAGCCTCGAGGCGGTCGCGCAGCTTCTTCCACGCCTTGGTCGACTGGGCACGATCGTCGGCCAGCAGGTCGGTCTTGTTGACGGCGATGACCAGTGCGCGGCCTTCGTCGATCACCCGGCCGGCGACGGCAAGGTCCTGCTTCTCCAGCATGTCGGCAGCGTCGAGAACCACGACCACGACGTCGGCCAGACGGATGGCGTCCAGCGTGTCGGCGACGGAGGCCGCCTCAAGCCGAGCGTCGATGCGGCTGCGGCGGCGCATGCCGGCGGTGTCTACCAGGCGGACCGGCCGGCCGCGCCACTGCCATTCGACACGGATCGAATCGCGGGTGATACCGGCCTCCGGGCCGGTGAGTACGCGCTCCTCGCCGACCAGACGGTTGAGCAGCGTCGACTTTCCGACGTTGGGCCGACCGACGATGGTCAGCAGCATCGGCCGCTTGGCGACCTCGGCGTCGGCCGCGCCACTCCCCTCTTCGTCCTCGTCCGGCATCGGCGCGACATACCGGGCCAGCGCCTCGTGAAGATCGCTCAGCCCCTCGCCGTGCTCGGCCGAGACCGGGATCGGCTCGCCCAGCCCCAGCCCGTGAGCCTCGGCGAGGCCGTTCTGCCCGGCGCGGCCTTCGCACTTGTTGGCGACCAGGATCACCTTGGCCGCGCGCTTGCGCAGCCAGTTGGCGAAGCTCTCGTCGAGCGGCAGGACACCGGCGCGGGCGTCGATCAGGAACAGGACCACATCGGAGGCCTCGACGGCGCGTTCGGTGAAGCGCCGCATGCGCGCTTCCAGCACCTCGCCGCCTGCAGTTTCCCAGCCGGCGGTGTCGAGCAGTGTGAAGGCGAGGTCGCCAAGTTGCGCCGGCGCCTCTCGAATGTCCCGGGTAACGCCGGGCGTGTCGTCGACGAGCGCGTGCCGCCGGCCGACCAGGCGGTTGAACAGGGTCGACTTGCCAACGTTGGGCCGGCCGACGATCGCGACCCGCGGCAGGCGCCTGTCTTCAGCGGAGGGCAATGAGCCGGCCTGAGTCGGTCAAGACGTAGATGGTGCGGTTGGCGACGATCGGCGCGAGCCGGACCGGATCCCGCACATCGAGCTTGCCCAGGATTTCACCGGTGTAGGGCGAGAGCGCGAGCAGCTCGCCCAGCGTGCCGGCGACGAGCAGCCGGTCGCCGGCCAGCACCGGCCCCCCCCACAGCACCGGATTGCGGCGCTTCTCGTCCTTGTACTGTGTGAGCGGCGTCACCCATTTGATCTTCCCGTTGTCGCGACCGATGGCGGCGACATCGGCACCGGCGGTGACGACAAACAGAAAGCGGCCAGCCGGCCACGGCGTCTGGCTGCCACCGATTCCGCGCTCCCAGACGCGCTGGCCGCTGCGCAGGTCGATAGCGGCGAGCTGACCGGCCGAGCCCATGGCCAGCACGACGCCGCGGTCGATCACCGGGCGACCGCGGATGTCGGCCAGATTGCCGAACGCCCGCGACTCGCCGCGCGCGCCGATCAGCGATTCGTTCCAGACCGGCCGGCCGTTGTCGAGGCGCAGGCCGACCAGTTCGCCGGAGCTGAACGGCGCCACGATGTATTCACCGGAACCCGCCGGGCTGTTGCCGCCGACATAGCCGGCGACTTCCTGCAGGGCGGTGTATTGCCAGAGATCCGACCCGTCGACGGCCGCCATGGCCTGTATCTTGTTGTCGATGCTGATGGCGAAGACCCGGTCGCCGAACACCAGCGGCGCACCGCGCACCGGCGCGCTCACCGACGAGTTCCAGATCTCCTTGCCGTCGGCGGGATCGAGCGAAAAGACATTGGCAAACCCTGTCGTCACGAACAGCCGCCCGCCATAGTAGGCGAGGCCGCCGCCGAACTCGTCGGCATCGCGCGCCTTTTCCGGCGCCAGGGTCACCCGCCAGATCAGCTTTCCGGTATCGGCGTCGAACGCCGATACGGTGCTCTGGGCATCCTTGGCGAATACCTTGCCGTCGGCCATGATCGGCGGGGTCGTGAGAATGCGCGAGGACGACGAGCCGGAGCCCACGTCGGCGGTCCAGATGATCTTCGGCGAGTCGCTGACCGCAAGATGCTGCATGGCGTAGTTGGCGAAACCGCCGGATTGCGGCCATGAGTCGTTGACCACCGGAGCCGGGAGCACGATCTGAACGCCCGCCATGTCCTTGTCGGCCTCGAGCTCGCTGCGGGTACCGAAGACCGCTACGCGCGTGCCCGGCAGCGGGACCTTGGAGCTGCCGAAGATGCTGTCGGCGAGCCCGGACATCGAATCGCATCCAGTCAACGAGACGGCGAGGACGCCGCCGGCAAGAATGATCCGGAAACGGCTTACGCGCGATACGCTCGGCATGCTTCTACTTCGCCTCCGCGGCGGCGTAGAGATTGAGCATCGCCGACGCCCGCTGCGCTGCGCCCTGGGGCGTGCCGGAATCCTTGGCGATTTCGCCCCAGAGTTCGCGCGCCAGCTTGGCATCGCCTTTCCGCGCAGCCGCGAGCGCCTGGAGTTCGCGCACGCTGATCCGGAACGGACGGTCGGGCCCGGCCAGCGACTCCAGCTTGGCGACCATCTCGTCGGCCTTGGGCGAGTCGACGCTCTTGAGGGCCGCGATTACCGTGGCGAGATCGGCGAGTTCGGGGGCCGACAGCTTGGGCGCGACGGCCGTCAGGGCAGCGACCTGCTCATCCAGGGTATCGCGCAATTGCGCGGCAATCAGTGCGGCCAGCGAACGATAGGGCTCGCGCGCATCGGCTGCCTGCTTCTCGAGCTCGGCGCGTGCCGCAGCCGTGTCCGGTCCGATCTTGGCCAGGGCCGCCGAATAGGCAGCACTGGCGGCTGCACGCTGGCCGGCATCGTACTGGCGCCAGCCGACCATGCCGGCCACCACGACCACCACGGCGACAGCGCCGGCAACGACCCAGGTCCCGTAGTGGTCCCACCATTCCTTGAGTTCATCCTTGCGAACGGCCTCATCAACTTCCTGAAAGGCGGCGGAGTCGGACACGCGGGGCTCCCGGATTATCGCGAAATATCAACAGCTTCAGCGGCGGTTCATAGCCCCCTACCCTGGTTTTGGCAAACCTCGGCAAGGCTTGTTTCGAGTGCTTTACCGGCCCCGGCGCATCTGTAACAATTCAGCCCAACGACATGGTTCGAGTCGCGATCGCATGAGCAATCTCTACCGTTTGGCCGACCAACGGGCCCGGCGTCGGATTGTCTCATTCGATCGGCGGGAACTGTCCCGCCTGCTCGGCCTCTACAGCATGCGGGTCGCATCGGGGGAATGGCGGGACTATGCCATCGACTTCCGGCCCGGCATGGCGATCTTCTCGATCTTCCGCCACACCTCGGAGCAACCCCTGTTCGCCATCGCCAAGGTGCCCAATGGGCCCCAGGGCGGCGGTTACATGGTCTACAACGGCCCGCGCAAGCTCGCCCACGGCGATTCTCTGGAAGACGTGCTCGGCATTTTTGACCGCAAGCTCCGGCTGCTGCTCGGTTAGCCGAAGCCCCCAGGCGGCCTTTACTTGCCTTTTTCCGGCGTCGTCGCCGCGCCGATGCCCGCACCCACAGCAGCGCCCACGAGGGCCGGGGCGACGAGAGGCCAGCCGGCGATCGCGCCGACCGCGAGCCCCGTGCCGGCGCCGATGCCGCCGCCGGTAACCGCACGCTCGCCCCATGTGTCGCCGCAAGCGGACACCGACAGAGCCAGGGGAACCAGGAGAATGGAAGCGATCTTGATATTCATGATGCGAACCTCAGAGGGGAAAAGCCGATCCGAAATATTTTTTGTCCGCCCAAATGCGTGAGCGTTCGACGACATTCTCCCGGAATTGCGAAAGAACGTCAATAAAACGCCCTAACGCATTGTTATGAAAATATAATATTGTGTCATAAATTGGGAAAATATGCTCGCCGGCCGACAGTCAGCCGAGCGCTTCGGCGTAGGTTTCGGGCTTGAATCCCACGATCCGCCGGCCCCTCACGTCCAGGATCGGGCGCTTGATCATCGAGGGCTGGGCCAGCATCAGCGCGATCGCCCCGGCCTCGGTCAGACCCGATTTGGCGGCTTCCGGCAGCTTGCGGAAGGTCGTGCCGGCGCGATTGAGCAACACTTCCCAGCCCTTTTCCTTCGCCCACGCCTGAAGAACGGCTCGGTCGATACCTTCCGCCTTGTAGTCGTGAAAAACGTAAGCGACGCCGTGCCCGTCGAGCCAGGCACGCGCCTTCTTCATCGTATCGCAGTTCTTGATGCCGTAGATCGTCACGGGCTTGGTCATATCGGCGTCACCGTCTCGCTGTCGCGCAGAGCCTGATCCTCGACCTGGATGGTCGTGTGCGTGAGACCAAAGCCCGATTTCATCGCCTCGCGGGCACGCTCCAGCGTGGCACGCGCCCGGGTCATGTCGGCCACCACGAGATGGCAGCTCATCGAGTCGAGGCCGGAAGTGATGGTCCAGACGTGGAGATCATGGACGGCGGTCACACCATCGATCTCGAGCAACTTCTTCTCCAGCAATACGAGGTCGACTTCGGGCGGCGTACCCTCCATCAGGATGTGAACGACCTGCTTCAGCAGTATCCAGGTCCGCGGCACGATGAAGAGGCCAATGCCGGCACCCACCAGCGGATCGGCCAGGGTCCAGCCGGTGAACATCACGACCAGCGCGGCGGCGATCACGCCGAGCGAACCCAGCATGTCACTCAGCGCCTCGAAATAGGCGCCCTTCACGTTCAGGCTCTCTGACGATCCCGCCATCAGAAGCTTCATGCTGATCAGGTTGACGACCAGGCCAGCCACCGCCACCGCCAGCATCGGGCCGCTCAGGATCTCGGGCGGGTTCCGGAAGCGATCGTAGGCCTCGTACAGGATATAGACTGTAAGCAGCAGCAGGACAGTCGCGTTGACCAGCGCCGACAGGACTTCCATGCGGACATAGCCGTAGGTCTTGTCGGGGGTCGCCGGGCGCTCGGCGAAACGGATGGCAAGCAGCGCAAGAGCCAAGCCACCCACATCAGTCAGCATATGGGCCGCATCGGCCAGCAGCGCCAGGCTGCCCGTCAGCAGGCCGCCCGCGACCTCGACGCCCACAAACGACGCTGTGAGCACCAGCGCCCACCGCAGCATCACCTTGTGCCGTCCCGCCGCGGTCGCGCCCGATGACGACCCATGCGAATGCGAGTGTCCAACGCCCATGCGCGTGACCTTAACGGCTCGGGAGTCATCGTCATATGCTTCTTCGTAAAATTAATACTTAGTCATTACGTGGTGGAACGCCTGTGCAAGAGGCCAGGCTCCGTCAGCGAACTGGCGGAACCGTTCGACATGGCCCTGCCCTCGTTCGTCGCACACCTGAAGGTCCTCGAAGAGTGCGGGCTGGTACGCTCCACGAAGGTGGGTCGCGTGCGAACTTATCGCCTGATGCCCAGGCGCCTGAGGCTGGCGGAAGACTGGCTGGCCCAGCAACGCGCGCTCTGGGAACGGCGCCTGGATCAACTCGACTCCTACCTCCTCGATCTCAAAGGAAGACACTCATGACTTTCTTCAAACCCGATCCGACTCTCGACCTCGTCCTCGAGCGTGTCGTCGACGTGCCGCCGGAGCTGGTCTGGATAGCCTGGACGAAGCCCGAACACCTCAGCAAATGGTTCACGCCGGCGCCTTGGACCGTCTCGGACTGCGAGATCGACCTGCGCCCCGGCGGCGTCTTCCGCACGACCATGCGCTCGCCCGAGGGCCAGGAGTTCCCCAACGTCGGCTGCTACCTCGAAGTGGTGCCCAACAAGCGGCTGGTCTTTACCGACGCGCTGCTGCCCGGCTACCGGCCGGCACAGAACCCGTTCATGACCGCGATCATCGCCATGGAGCCGCACGGCACCGGAACCCGCTATACCGCCACGGCCCTTCATCACGACGAAACCGCCCGCAAGACGCACGAGGAGATGGGCTTCCATCACGGCTGGGGCACGGCGCTCGACCAGCTCGTGGCATACGCCAAGAAGATCTGAGCCCGGGCCCCGCTCGTCCGCATCCGGCTGCCGCCGGCACCGGTCTAAGACGCCGGCTCTCCGCACGCCCCAGCTCTCCGCACGCCGAAGAGCCGTTGTCCTGATCGCGTGTCACAACCCAATGTGTCACACCAAGTTGTGACAAATGTTGTGACACGCACCGGCCCGGAGTCCGGGCCGAGCCCGGAATCACGGGCTTTTTACGACGTCGTTTCTTCTTCAGATGTCACCAGCCCAGCGCGCCCTGTGACAGGCAGCGCCATGCGTCCGTTCCGACTCTTATCGGTGCTCGGTGGGGACGGGCTGAAAACGGACTCGTTACGGCCTGGCGTGACGTACCATCCGTGTGAACTACACCCTCGCCCTCGAGCGTCTGCCCGCGGCGTGCGCGGGAGGGTCATGTCCGAAGAGTAATGACTGGGGCGGTCCAACTACCAGTCTATCGCAATTCATAGCACAAATCTGCTGAACCTGCTCATCACATCCCCGTGAACGGATGCTGGCAGTGCATGCACTTCAGCCGGTCACCTGGGGTAGAGATAATCCTCGGGCAGACCGAGGCGGCGGCAGGCCTGCACCGCCGGGCTCGAGCGCAGCAGGACCCTGTCCGACAGCGCCCCGGCCCGGCGCACCAGCGCCGCCTGCCAGGCCGGGAGGCCATGGTCGGCACCGAGGCCCAGCCGTTCGCGCACCCAGCCCGGCACCATCTCGACGGCGGCCCGCACCAGCAGGCGCTGGAAGGGGCGCAGCAGCGGCGGGAAGACCGGCGCTCGGCGAATGATGTCGAGGAATTCGAAGACGATGGCCGAGGCTTCGAGTCGCGAGCGCTTGGACTCGAACAGCGCCTGCAGCTCGGCCGCACTGTCGGGCGCATCGAGCGCGCCGTAGAGACGCGCGGCCGGCGCGCCCTCGGCATAGAACCGGTCGAACTCGTCGCGGCCGAGCGGCCGGACATAGCGGTGATAGGCTTCGACGAAGCCGAAGCCCGCGGTCGCCTGCACCCAGGTGAGCAAGGCCACATCGTTCGCGCGATACCTCTCGCCCGCCGGAGTCTGGCCCGCGACTCGTTCATGCATGCGCACGACGCCCGCGATCATCGCCTCGGCCTGGCTCCTCGCGCCATAGACCGTGACCATGGCGGCGAGGCCGGTGCGCTGCAGGCGGCGCCTGGGATCGGTGCGGAACGAGGAATGCTCCCACACGCCGGTGCGCACGGCGGGCTCGGCCAGTTCGAGGATCACCGCCGCCACGCCGCCCACGAACAGCGACACCGGGTTCTTGAAGACGCGCCACGACACCGACGACGCCGGCACCAGCGCTGCCTCGCCGGCCGGCTGCGTGAAGTCGACGGCGGGTCCGCCGCTTGCGGGCTGGATCAGCGCACGGGCGGCGGTGTCGAGCCAGGGAACGACCCAAGGAAAGGCAAGTGCGGCCACTCAAGGCATATGGGGAGCGCCCTCGCTTTCCACCAACGCCGAATCAGCATCGCCTCTTCTCCTCCCCCGTCTCACGGGGGTTCACAGTCGATACCTATGACCCCCTTCGCCCCCTGCAGGGGCACTTCCCCCGCTTCGCGGGGGCAGAAGGAGAGCTTCATTCTCCTCCCCCGTCCCGGGGGAGGTGGCCGTAGGCCGGAGGGGGCGTTCACAGGTGATGCTTCTGACCCCCTTCGCCCCCTACGGGGGCACTTCCCCCGCTTCGCGGGGGCAGAGAAGAGCGTTCATACGAATGACCTCTATAGTTGTACTCTTTCAACATTTTCTCCCCATCTCGCCCCCATGGACTCTTTCGTCCGCGACCTGCGTCGCAATCCCACGGACGCCGAACGGCACCTCTGGTACCGCCTGAGGCTTCACCAGCTCGGCGGTTTCAAGTTCCGGCGACAGCGACCGATCGGGCCTTACATCTGCGATTTCGTTTGCGTGGGAGCCTTGCTCGTCGTCGAACTCGATGGCAGCCAGCATGTGACGCAGGCGGCTTACGACAAGGAGCGCGACGCGTTCCTGCGCAGGCGCGGATACCGCGTGTTGCGGTTCTGGAACCAGGATGTGCTCAGCCGGACCGAGGCGGTGATGGAGACGATTTTCGAGGCGTTGCACAGGGCGGAGATGGATGGGCGGTTCGACTGAGCGATGACCCCCTCCGGCCCTTCGGGCCACCTCCCCCGAGACGGGGGAGGAGATCGGAGTCTTCTCTGCCCCCGCGAAGCGGGGGAAGTGCCCCCGAAGGGGGCGAAGGGGGTCTTCTACGGAAAAGGAGAATCGCCGCCCGAAGGGCGGCACCGCTTCGTCGGGACGACGGAAAAGAGAATCGCCGCCCGAAGGGCGGCTCCGCTTATCCGCCCGGATGCAGCCCCGGCGCTTCCTGGCCCGTCCGGGCAACATACTCCGTGTAGCCGCCGCCGTACTGATGGACGCCGTCGGGCGTCAGTTCCAGGACCCGATTCGAGAGGGCGGCCAGGAAGTGGCGGTCGTGGGAGACGAACAGCATGGTGCCCTCGAAATCCTGGAGCGCCGCGACCAGCATCTCCTTGGTGGCCATGTCGAGATGGTTGGTCGGCTCGTCGAGCACCAGGAAGTTGGGCGGGTCGAACAGCATCTTGGCCATGACCAGGCGCGCCTTCTCGCCGCCGGACAGCACCCGGCAGGGCTTCTCGACATCGTCGCCGGAGAAGCCGAAGCAGCCGGCCAGCGACTTCAGCGCGCCCGTGCCCGCCTGAGGGAACGACTCGTCGAGCGATTCGAACACCGTGTCGTCGCCGTCCAGCAGATCCATAGAGTGCTGCGCGAAATAGCCCATCCGGACGCTGGCGCCCAACGTCACGGTGCCCTGGTCCGGCTCGGCCTCGCCCGCCACCAGTTTCAGCAGCGTGGATTTGCCCGCGCCGTTGACGCCCAGCACGCACCAGCGTTCCTGGCGGCGCAGGCGGAAATCGAACCCGGCATAGATCGGCTGGCTGCCGTAGCCCTTGTGGACGTCCCTAAAACTCACGACGTCGTCGCCCGAGCGCGGCGGACTGCGGAACTCGAACTGCACCGACTGGCGACGCCGGGGCGGTTCCACCTTCTCGATCTTGTCGAGCTTCTTCACCCGGCTCTGGACCTGGGCGGCATGGGACGCCCGCGCCTTGAAGCGTTCGATGAACTTCATCTCCTTGGCCAGCATCGCCTGCTGGCGATCGAACTGCGCCTGGCGCTGCTTCTCGCCGACGCTGCGCTGAACCTCGTAGAAATCGAAGTTGCCCGAATAGGTGATGAGCGAGCCGCCGTCGATCTCGATGACCTTGCCCACGATGCGGTTCATGAACTCGCGGTCATGCGAGGTCATCAGCAACGCGCCCTCGTAGTTCTTGAGGAAGTCCTCCAGCCAGATCAGACTTTCGAGATCGAGATGGTTGCTGGGCTCGTCGAGCAGCATGGCATCGGGCCGCATCAGCAGGATGCGGGCGAGCGCCACGCGCATCTTCCAGCCGCCGGACAGAAGACCGACGTCGCCGTCCATGCGCTCCTGGCTGAAGCTGAGGCCCGCGAGCACCTCGCGCGCGCGCGCCTCCAGGGCATAGCCGTCGAGCTCGCCGAAGCGCGCCTGCACCTCGCCATAGCGCTCCACCAGGGCGTCCATCTTGTCGGCCTGGTCCGGATCGGCCATCGCGGCCTCGAGCCCGGCCATCTCGGTGGCGAGCGCGCTCACCGGCCCGACGCCGTCCATCACCGCCGCGACCGCGCTCTGGCCCGACATCTCGCCGACATCCTGGCTGAAATAGCCGATGGTCATGCCGGCATCGATCGTGACCTGGCCGTCGTCGGGCTGCTCCTGGCCCGCGATCATGCGGAAAAGCGTCGTCTTGCCGGCGCCATTTGGCCCGACAAGCCCCACCTTCTCGCCCTTCTGGAGGCCCATCGACGCGTCGATGAACAGGATCTGATGGCCGTTCTGCTTGCTGATGTTATCGAGACGAATCATGGGGGCGTTGCTGGCGGGAAAGAGCCGGCAACGCAAGCGGCAGCCGGATCATGGTGTTGCGGCTGATTGTCCTCATATTGCTGCCATGGCCTGGGCTTCTCTCAGACCAAGCGGCTTGATTCCGTTCTAAGCTTACAGCCGCCGAAGGTATACTTCGGAAAGACTATGAACTGAACGAAGACGGCCATCGTGTCAGGCAAGAAGCAGCATCATATTCCACAATCTTTGCAGCGTGGCTTTCTTTTCGACGTCAAGGCGGAAAGGACCTATGTGCATAGACGCGAGGGCGGGCATTACCCAGCGTCCATTGGCGATGTGCTTGCGCAGCGTTTCTTCTATTCGCGCTTATCCAGCGACGGAAGCAAGACGCTTGATGACATGATTACTGACTACGAGAACCGACTGGCCACCCTGCTCGCCAGTTTGCGCGGCATTCCGATCGACGGAGAGGTGGAGGCTTCACTCGCCGCTGAAGTGATTGCACACCTGACGCCGCGCAGCGCAAGCGTGCGTAGGATGTTCAGAAGCAGCCTGGAAGGGCTCGTGACTGCAACCGCCGAAGCGTTCGCAAATGAAGATACCTTCTTCACCATGCTCGGCCTGGATGAGCCAGTGCCCAATTCTGTCTGGATCGGTCACGTTTCGCATATGCTCGATGGTGAGCCGCAAATAAAGGAGCTGCTTGCGAAGTTGCCGATAGAGAAGAGCGCACTCGACCGAGTGCTCTTCATGGCGGCGAAGGAGCAGTTCGTCGGAGGCTTCGACATCGAGACACTTGGTATTGCGCAAGGGTTCGCCACTATTCTCAAAGGCCTAGAGGAGATGGTACGCGATACCCACAACAACGCTCTGGCCAAAGGGCCTGTAGCGGAGCCGCGCAAGAAGCTTCTCGAAGAACTGTCGTGGACCGTTCGCGCCGCACCGTCTGCAGGCGCAATACTTCCCGATTGCGTGGCTATAGGATTGGATGCCAAAGGCGAATTTATTCCATACATGATGACTACATCCGACGCGGTTTCCGTTGTCATAATGCCGCTGTCTTCGCAGAAACTCTTGGTTGGGGTTCGGCCTAGTCATTACGTAGCGGATATCGAGGCGTTTAATCGCCATGCCGCTGCATGTAGTGACGAGCTCTTTATCGTCGCGTCGAAAGCACCCGTCTTTGATGAGTTGCGCGCCAACATGGGCACTCGTTGGATCGGTGAAATTGATGCCCTAATCCAAACCGTTTTAAGAGACGTTCTTCCCAACAAAGAGCGCCCAGCCAGAAGCAGAGACGAGACCTGGGAAGTGTTGCCATTTTCCTATCAACTGACGTGCAATGGCCCTTGGGGTAACGCAGACGATGTGGCGCCACTGAACGAAGCGACGCACCGCGTCGTCGGCGCGCTGCGCCCGGCATTCAATCTCGATCGCTTAGACGGCATTACATTCGCGGCAAATTACGAAGGGGCTTTCGACGAACTAGAACGCGGTTTTGATATCAAAAGTACTCCTGAGGGCACACCCGATCATATTGCGCAGGGAGCAGCCACTGCGATTGTTCTGCGCGATGGCGTTCCGAAGATTCGGATCATCTTGAATGCTCAATATGGCCTGTCTCTAGTGGGCGAGGAGCCCCAGGATGCGATGGCGGCGCTTCACCTGCTGGTGGCGGGGCTTATACAGGTCGACACACTCGACCGGATTGAGAAGGACGCACCAGGATTTCTGATGGAATCCGTCCCAATGAGCAACCACGACGCGGTCTTGCATTGCGCTTTGCGCAAGGCCCTGCGCGCTTACCGTTATGCTCGCGACAGCGCGGGCTTCGGCGCGGACGAACTAATCGAACAGGAATTCTCTAAGTACCTACTTGGTACGATGGACCATGCGTATGCATTCATTGAACGCGCGAAAGCAGATCATGCCGCTACGCCGAATTTTCCCCGATTGTTTTCAGAAGTCCATCTTGCAGCCACAGACATCCTGATCAGTGTGGCGCGACTGATAGGCCACCGGCACGGTATGGGCCAATTCGAAGCTCCTAGTCCCGACACGAGTCTTGGAGCAGCGTTGCGCAACCGTCAGCTCGCCAATTGGATTGAGGTGATCGCGAGAGACCTTCAGCGCTTCTGGCAGAGAGATACTTGGACCAAGGCCGACTTCTATGGCCTCAACATCCATCTCGAACGCGTGCTTTGGACGAGCGGCGTTGTACTGTGGCCCGCTCCAAATGGGCAGGAGACAATGATTTGGGTTGCCTCGCCGCCAGCGTAACCCCCATCTCTTATGTCATTGCCAACAACGGATTTCGCTCCTCACTCCCAATCGATCGTCCCCGGCGTCATGTTGGTGATATCGTAGATCACGCGGTTGCCGCTGATGATGCAATCGGCACCGCGGCCGAGGAAGGCGTGGTCGAACGCAGCGAAGGCACATTAAGTCTACTATTGAGCAACGCGCTCTATTTCTGCTTCTACGATGCTCTTAATTGTGGGGTAACTTGCCATGAAGAACTCACGCCCATCGTTAATTCGATAGGGGGCAAGCATCGCATGAATGTTCCTTTCGAGGCCTTCGGGGTTGCGATGTTGCCATGTGCCAACAACGGCAAATGAGCTAGGCACTCCGGTGGCCGCCGATAATTGCTGCGCGCGCTCCTGAGCTGTTCCCGCCGTCCAGCCGACTTTGTAGACTTCGTCTTTCATAACAGTGCACCGGAGGACATAGATGACACCGCTTTCACCCTCCGCAACTGGCAAGTCACTTTGCTTGCTTTTCCTGTCTGCTGCCTGGGCCTGATCCAGGTATTCATTGGCTTTGAGCCTTGCCGCTGCGACCGAAGACTTCACGTAAATTGTTTTTTGTTCGTCTGCGCGCCGCCGCCAATCGTTAGTCTCTTTGATCCAAGTCTTGCCACGAACGCGGTTTCCATTCGCATCCTCACCATATTCTTCTCGAGCAAGTCGACGCCAAAATCCCTCAGTTTCGACCGCGTAGTGTGGCGCAATGTAGGGGCGCACCGTGGGCGTCGAGGAGTCCGTGAATTCAATTGCTGAAACGTATCGAAAATTAGCCCCTATTCCCTTTCCGCCCTTTGGCACTTTCGCCAACTTCTGCCCGCCTGAAACAAGGACCGATCGAGCGACACCGACCTTAAATTTGAAGTAAGAAGGCAACTGAAACATCGCCTCCGCCAAATTCCACAAGACCGCGGATTCTTCTACTCGCTCATGTATCTGCTTGGTTATTTCTGCCCGCTTGGCAGGATCCCTTTCATCGCGAAATATGTCCGGGTCATCGCACACAACATCAAACATGCGCTCCCATTCCGACATGATTATGCGTCCTAGGTGCTTACGCGACTGAATATTCGTCTCGCCACCAACGACCATTCTCATCGCTCGCTTCGTCCCTTCGAGTGCGACTGGAGGTCCCCTCTTATTGCCGTACTTCTTCATAGCCGAGCTGAGAAACAGCCGCTTGGGCGCAGGCACATGGTCGGGATCAAGCTCTTCTTGGTGGTCCTTCAATTTCTCCCATTCCACTTCAGGATAGATTTCGCCTCCAACCAGATACCAATGGAGTGAGGTTCCATGACGGACCATCGAAAAGCCAGAGACAACGAATTCCCGACCTTCGGCAGTGAGGTAGGTAAAGTCAGAGATGGCTCCACTGGCAGTGAAGTGAAATGCCTGCCCTTCGGGCAATTCCATCAAGCTCGAAAGCTCGAGCATTGCGCCCTCGCCGGTCGTTATGAAATCGAAGTAGTCGACAATGCCAAATAAATGATCAACCTCGGCGATTGGGTATGCATAGGGAGCAACACTTCCATCGATCAGCTTGATATCGCAAAACGACTCAAAGTAATTGAAGCTCATTGGCTGAGTATTAACGCCCGATGAGGCGTATCTATTTGTGTACTCGATCGCCAATTGTCGAATCAGTCGATCAACTGGATATCCCGCGCCGGACTTATGAATGCTTCCTAGGATGCGGGTATATACAGTCGCTAGTTGTCGTCCTTCAGCTTGAAGCTTGCGGCGTTCGTGCCGTGGCAGCGCTTGCAGCCGCCTATCTCGGCCTTGATCATCAAGAAAGAAGCGATGGTCTACCGCCGCGAAAGACGGAACTTTCTTCAGATCTCGGAGGCGCCGCATCATGTCCCTTGACGGCATCCGCTGCTCCAACGGCAAACTGGTAGTTATTCGCACGCATTTCTGACCTAAGACGCGCCGCCCCTACTCCCACTCGATCGTCCCCGGCGGCTTGCTCGTGATGTCGTAGGTCACGCGGTTGATGCCGCGGCATTCGTTGATGATGCGGGCAGCAACGCGGCCGAGAAACGCATGCTCGAACGGGTAGTAGTCGGCGGTCATGCCGTCGGTCGAGGTGACGGCGCGCAGCGCGCAGGCCTGGTCGTAGGTGCGGCCGTCGCCCATCACGCCCACGGTGCGCACCGGCAGCAGCACGGCGAAGGCCTGCCAGATCTCGTCGTAGAGGCCCGACTTGCGGATCTCGTCGAGGTAGACGGCATCGACCTCGCGCAGGAGGTCGAGCTTCTCCTTCGTGATGTCGCCCGGGATGCGGATGGCGAGGCCGGGACCGGGGAACGGATGGCGGTTCACCAGGTCGGCCGGCAGGCCAAGCTCGCGGCCGAGCGCCCTCACCTCGTCCTTGAACAGCTCGCGCAGGGGCTCGACCAGCTTCATCTTCATGCGTGCGGGCAGCCCGCCGACATTGTGATGGCTCTTGATGGTGACCGAGGGGCCGCCGGTGAAGGAGACCGATTCGATGACGTCGGGATAGAGCGTGCCCTGGGCCAGGAAATCGGCGCCGCCGATCTTCTTCGCCTCGGCATCGAACACGTCGATGAACAGGGAGCCGATGGTCTTGCGCTTCTGCTCCGGGTCGGTGACGCCGGCCAGCGCCTTCAGGAACAGGTCCGAGGCGTCGGCATGGACCAGCGGGATGTTGTAGTGGTCGCGGAACAGGCTCACCACCTGGTCGGCCTCGCCCAGGCGCAGGAGGCCGTGGTCGACGAACACGCACTGGAGCTGGTCGCCGATCGCCTCGTGCAGCAGCACGGCCACGACCGAGGAATCGACGCCGCCGGAGAGGCCGCAGATGACGCGGCCCTTGCCCACCTGGGCGCGGATCTGGGCGATGGCGCGCTCGCGGAAGGCGGCCATGGTCCAGTCGCCCGTCGCGCCCGCGATCTTGAGCGCGAAGTTGCGCAGGAGCTTGGCGCCGTCGGGCGTGTGCATGACCTCGGGGTGGAACTGCACGCCGTAATAGCCGCGCTTCTCGTCGGAGATGGCGGCGAAGGGGGCGTTGTCGCTGGCGGCGATGACGCTGAAGCCGGGCGGCAGCCGGGTCACCCGGTCGCCGTGGCTCATCCAGACCTGCTTCTTGTCGCCGGGGGCCCAGACGCCGTCGAACAGGGCTGACTGGCCCTTGACCTCGACCTCGGCGCGGCCGAACTCGCGGTGATGGCCCGATTCGACCGTGCCGCCCAGCTCCTTGGCCATGGTCTGCTCGCCGTAGCAGATGCCGAGGACGGGCACCTTGGCGGTGAAAATGGCGGGATGGGCCGAGGGCGCCTCGCCCTCGATCACCGAGGCCGGGCCGCCGGAGAGGATGATCCCCTTGGGGTCGAAGGCCTTGATCCGGGCACCGTCGACCGACTGGAAGGGGTGGATTTCGCAGTACACCCCGGCTTCGCGCAGGCGCCGGGCAATGAGCTGGGTGACTTGGGAACCGAAATCGACGATCAGCAAACGGTCGGTCATGGGGGGATATAAACAGCGCGGCTGTGGGCAGCAACCGCTTTCAAGCTCCTCTCCCCCTTGGGGGAGAGGTTGGGTGAGGGGGTGAGGTGCGTAGCCCCCTCACCTAGCCTCTCCCCCTAGCGGGGGAGAGGAACTTGAGGGAGGAATTTGAAAGATCAATCCTCCGCCGCCAGACGGCGTCTCACCAGCGGCACGGTGAGGCTGCGCCAGGCGAAGGCCATCTCCTCGACATCGACGCCCGACATTGTGTCGATCCGCTCGCCCACCCGCTCGCCGCCCAGGCCCTCGTAGAAGAACCGGGTGGGGTTTTCGGCCAGCATCCACAGCACGGCGGTGTCGCAGCGGTCGGCTTTCAGCTGGCGGAAGAGCGCGTCGAGCAGGCGCCGGCCAAGGCCGCGGTTCTGGAAATCGGGCTCGACGTAGAGTGTATAGACCTCGCCGACGCGGACCTCGCGGCCGTCCAGGCCCTCGGGCAGATCGCGTACCGGGCCGCAACTGCCGAAGCCCACCACGCCCATGTCCTGGTCGTCGGCCACGAACACACCGCGTGCCTCGCCGGGGTCGGCCAGCACGCGCGACCACCAGGCCGACTGGCGGACATCCGACATCCCCACCAGCATCGCGTCGGGCAGCATGCCGGCATAGGTCGCCTGCCAGGTCTCGACGTGCACCCGGCCGATCGCCGCGGCATCGGTGCGGCTGGCGCGGCGGATGCGGATCATGCCGACGCCTCCTCCTCTTCTTTCACCTCCGCCTTGTCGGTCACGGGTACCGGCTTGCGCACCAGAGTGGCGGCGAAGAAGCCGTCGGTCCCGTGCCGGAGCGGCGACAGGCGCAGATAGGGGCTGGTCGCCAGCTCGGCCGGCGGTTCGCTCGGCAGCACGTCGCGCCACACATCGCCGGCCGGCACGACCTCGAAGTCGGGATGGCGCTCGAGGAAGGAAGCAATCTGGTGCTCGTTCTCGGCCGGCAGCACCGAGCAGGTGGCATAGATGAGGCCGCCGTCGGGCTTCACCAGGCGCGCCGCCGCATCGAGGATCTCGGCCTGCTTGGGCACCAGCTCGGCGAGGTCCTCGGGCCTGAGCGTCCAGCGCCCGTCGGGATTGCGCCGCCAGGTGCCCGTGCCGGTGCAGGGCGCGTCGACCAGCACACGGTCGAAGGCCCTGGCGTGCCGCTTCAGCCACTTGCGATTGTCGCCAGCGCCCTCCTTGGTCTGCAGCGCGCGGCGCTCGACATTGTGGGCGCCGGCGCGGCGCAGCCGCTGGGCCGAGCGGTCGAGGCGCGATTCGTAGACGTCCATGGCCACGACCCGGCCCTTGTTGTTCATGCCCGCGGCCATGGCCAGCGTCTTGCCGCCGGCGCCGGCGCAATAGTCGGCGACCTGCATGCCGGGCTTTGCATCGACCAGCGCCGCCACCAGTTGCGAGCCCTCGTCCTGGATTTCGACCAGGCCGTTCTGGAAGGCCTCGCCGGACACCACCGAGAGCCGCCGCTTCAGGCGCAGGCCGTAGGGGGCGTAGCGCATGGGTTCCGTTTCGATGCCCTCACGGGCCAGCGCCTCGCGCGCCTGCTCGACCGTGGCCTTCAGACGGTTGACGCGCAGGTCGACCGGCGGCGGCGTTTCTAGGGCGGCGATCTCGCGGCCCCAGCTCTCGCCGTAGGCTTCGATCAGATGCGGCGCCACCCATTCCTGCACGTTGAGGCGCACCCAGTCGGGCTGATCCGGATGCGGCAGCGAGTGGCCCTCCATCTGGCGCAGCGCGCGGATCTCGGCTTCGTCGAGCGGCTGCGGGCGATAGCGGCCGCCGTCGAACATGGCGGTGAGCTGCGACAGGTTGTTGCTCTCGACCAGGATCAGGTCGGCCGCGACGATCGCGCGGGCCGAGCGATCGGGATGGCGCGTGCGCTCCAGCCACCAGGTGAGCTGGCCGTAGCGGCGCAGGAGACTCCAGACGCGCTCGGACACGGCGCGGCGGTCGCCGCCGCCGATGAAGCGGCGGCTGCGGAAATAGGCGTTGGCGACCAGGTCGGCCGGCCGTTCGGAACGGCTGACGATCTCGTCGAGGAGTTCTATGGTGGCAGCTACCCGCGCGCCCGGTGTCACGTCGATCCCCTTTCAAAGCATGCCGCTACGATGAATAAGCCCGACGCGCAACGCCCTCGCCGGTCGCGCGCCCGTTCCGAGCTGCCTGGCCGCATCGCGTTGGTTCTGGCAGCCTTCCTGGTGACCGCGGGTGTGCTCGAATTGGGCCTGCGAACCTGGTTCTGGGGCTACCTGTTCACCTGGCCGAACTTCGTGCTCGAAGCGCGCACCGTTCTGGCCGAGGGCGACTCCGCCCGCTACGCCCACGACGACCGGCTGGGCTACGTGCCCCACGCCGGCCATGCCGCGCCTGGCCTCAACATCGAGGCCAATGGCTTGCGCCGCACGGGCGCACCACCCCCAGGGGCGATCGCGCCGATCCTGGCAGTGGGCGATTCCTTCACCTTCGGCGCCGAGGTCGCCGATCTGGAGACGTGGCCTGCCCAGCTCCAGCGCCTCACCGGCAGGCCGGTGCTGAACGCCGGCGTGAGCGGCTACGGTTTCGACCAGATCGTCCTGCGTGCCGAGGCGCTGGCGCCGCTCTACAAGCCAGAAGCGATCATGGTCGCCTTCATCGCCGACGACATCCGCCGCACCGAGATGCGCCGCCTGTGGAGTGCCGACAAGCCCTACTTCGACCTCACCGGCGGTTCGCTCACGTTGCGCAACGTGCCGGTGCCGCCGCGTGCCGATCCGAGGACCACCCTCACCTTCTGGCAACGCACGCTCGGCTATTCGCTCCTGTTCGACTTCATCCTGCGCCGCCTCGACCAGTTGCACGACTGGTTCGGCGACCACATCCGTGTCCATCCACCGGGCACCGGCGAGCGCATCTCCTGTCTTCTGACCAAGCGCCTGGCCGACCTGCAACGCTCGAGCGGCGCCCGCGTGCTGGTCGTGGCCGAGTACGATCCCATCGTCTGGGATGATGCGAAATTCGCGCCCGAACAGAGACGGATGACCGGCGCCCTGCTCGCCTGCGCCCGGCAGGAAGGGCTGGCGACTCTCGACAGCTATGACGCCATGACCGGGGCGTCGAAGCCGCGCCAGCTCTACGTGCTGTGGCACATGAACGGGCAGGGCAACGCGCTGATCGCCCGCCTCGTCGCCCGGGCGCTCGGCCTCGAGGCCAAGGCCGACTGAGATGTCCGGACGGCTCGCCCTCGTCGTCGGTTCGGTGCTGTTCACCCTCGCCGCCCTGGAAATCGGCTGCCGCCTGTGGCGCGGCCCTGAATCGCTTCTCAACTGGTCCAACATCGTGCTGGAGGAGCGCCGGGCCACGCGGGCAGCAGGCGCCGGGCGCCTGAAATACGACGCCGAACTGGGCTTCGTGCCGACACAGGGCTATCGCGCGACACCGGCGCCGGCCGGCCTCGCGCTGGCCGAGCCGCCGATCCTGGTCGTGGGCGATTCCTATGCCCATGGCGACGAGGTGAGCGACGGGGAGACCTGGGCCGCGCTGCTGCAGGCCCTCGCGCATCGCCGCACGGTCAATGCCGGCGTCAGCGGCTACGGGCTCGACCAGATCGTGCTGCGTGCCGAGCGGGCGGCGTCCGACATCAGGCCGGCCGCCATCGTGCTCGTCTTCATCGCCGAGGACCTGCGGCGCAGCGAAATGAAGCGCGTCTGGGGCGCCGAGAAGCCCTACTTCGAGCCGAGCGGCGGAGCGCCTGTGCTGCGCAACGTGCCGGTGCCCCAGCCGCCCGCTCCGGAGTCGACTCTCGATCCCTGGCAGCGCCTGTTCGGCTGGTCGGTGCTGGTCGACACCGTGCTCAAGCACAAAGGCTGGCAGTACGAGTGGGCGATCGATCATGAGCGGGTCCTGCCGCGGGGCGACGGAGAAAAGCTCGCCTGTCCCCTGCTCCAGCGACTGGCGCGCCTCGGCGTGCCGACGCTGGTCGTCGCCTCCTACGATCCCTATGTCTGGGCGGATGCGGGCTATGCCCGCGAGCAGCGTCGACTCTCGGCCCTGGTATTGGAATGCGCCCGGTCAGCGGGCCTCGGCACGCTCGACCTGTTCGATGCCATCGACCGGGCCGTCTCGACGCTGGGCTATGCGGCGGTCTTTCGCTCTTCGCATCCCGGCCCGACCGGCCACCGGATCACGGCGGAGCAGATCGCCGCCGGTCTCGCGCAGCTTCACATGCCTTCGCGGTAGTTCGGCGCCTCGCGCATGATCTCGACGTCGTGCACGTGGCTTTCGCGCAGGCCGGCGCCGGTGATGCGCAGGAACTGGCAGTTCTTCTGCATCTCGGCGATCGTGCCGTTGCCGGTATAGCCCATGGCGGCGCGCAGGCCGCCGACGAGCTGGTGGATGATGTTGCCGACCGGTCCCTTGTAGGGCACGCGGCCCTCGATGCCCTCGGGCACCAGCTTCAGACTGCTCTGCACTTCCTGCTGGAAGTAGCGGTCGGCCGAGCCGCGCGCCATGGCACCGATCGAGCCCATGCCGCGGTAGGACTTGTAGGAGCGGCCCTGGTAGAGCAACACCTCGCCGGGCGCCTCGTCGGTCCCGGCCAGCAGCGAGCCGATCATGGCGCAGTCGGCGCCGGCGGCGATCGCCTTGGCGAGGTCGCCGGAGTACTTGATGCCGCCATCGCCGATCGCGGGGACGCCGGCGGCATGGCAGGCCTCGACCGCCTCCATGATCGCGGTGAGCTGCGGCACGCCGACGCCGGCCACCATGCGCGTGGTGCAGATCGAGCCCGGACCGATGCCGACCTTGACCGCGTCGGCGCCGGCGTCGATCAGGGCCTGGGCGCCTTCGCGGGTGGCGACGTTGCCGGCCATGACCTGGGTGTAGTTGCTGAGCTTCTTCACGCGCGTGACGGCGTCGAGGACGCCGCGGGAGTGACCGTGCGCCGTGTCGACCACGATGACGTCGACATCGGCGTCGATCAGGAGCTGGGCGCGGCGCAGGCCGTCCTCGCCCACGCCGGTGGCGGCCGCGGCGCGCAGCCGGCCCTTCTCGTCCTTGCTGGCGCCGGGAAACTTGTTGGCCTTCTCGATGTCCTTGACCGTGATGAGGCCGACGCAGCGGAAATTCCCATCGACCACCAGAAGCTTCTCGATGCGGCGCTGATGCAGCAGTCGCTTGGCCTCCTCCGAACTCACGCCCTCGCGCACCGTGACCAGCCTTTCCTTGGTCATGAGCGCGCTTACCGGTGTCGCGTTTTCGGTGGCAAAGCGGACGTCGCGGTTGGTCAAAATGCCGGCGAGCTTGCCGCTGCCGCGCTCGACCACGGGGATGCCCGAGATCTGATTGTCGGACATCAGTGCCAGAGCGTCGGCCAGGGTCTGGTCGGGGTGGATGGTGACCGGGTTGATCACCATGCCCGACTCGAATTTCTTGACCTTTCGGACCTCGTTGGCCTGCGCCTCGGCTTCGAAATTCTTGTGGATGACGCCGATGCCGCCGGCCTGTGCCATGGCGATGGCCATGGGCGCCTCGGTCACCGTGTCCATGGCCGCGGACATCAGCGGAATACCGAGCTCGATGGTGCGGCTGAGACGAGTCCGCGTGTCGGTCTGGGATGGCAGGACAGAGGAAGCCGCAGGCTTCAGAAGCACGTCATCGAACGTAAGCGCTTCCTGTATCTGCATGCCAACCTCCAAACCGAGGGTGAAAAAAAACGGCGGCCCCCTTAACTCGTGAGCGTGGGGCCGCCGGGTTGGCGATCCGTTATACACACTGGCGCGCCCAAGCCAAGGCCTGCGACGGGCGCGCCTTGTGCACAGGGGATTTCTAGGCCGCACCGATGAAATCGCGTTTCCCGATTTCGACGCCGCACTGACGCAAGATTGCGTAAGCGGTCGTGCAATGGAAATAGAAGTTCGGCAAGGCGAAATGGAGCAAATACTGCTCGCCCGTGAGCTTGAGCGGATTGCCGGCGATCGTGAGCACGACCTCCCGGCCCTCGCTGCCATCGATCTGCTCCGGCTTGAAGCCCTTGAGATAGGCCAGCACGGCGGCGATCCGCGCGCGCAGCTCGGCCAGGGTCTTCTCGGCGTTCTCGGGGGCCCTGGGCACCTCGACGCCAGCCAGGCGGGCGGTGCTCTCTTCGGCGAAGCGGCAGGCGATCTGCACCTAGCGGGTGAGCGGCAGCATGTCGGGAATCAGGCGGGTGGCGCCGAGAACGGCTTCGTCGACTTTCCTGGCCGTGGCCCAGGCCGAGCCCTTGTCCAGGACCTTTGAAATCGCGCCGAGCTGGCGCTGATAAACGGGAATAGACGCGGCGTGCATACCAATGGCCATCAGTTTTCCTCGAATTTGATGTGAAGGCGGGGAACTTAACCGCGAAAGCCCGTGCCGACGACATACATTTCCGCCGAATCGGCGCGGCTCGCCTCGGGCTTCACGTGGCGGACCTTGGCGAAGTCCTTCTTCAGGCGATCGAGCAGCGCTCGCTCGGTGCCACCGCGCAGTACCTTGGCGACGAAGGTGCCGCCGGGCTTCAGCACCTGCCGGGCGAAATCGTGGGCCGCCTCGGCCAGCCCCATGATGCGCAAGTGATCGGTCTGCGGATCGCCGGTGGCCGACGCCGCCATGTCGCTCAGCACGACATCCGCCGGCCCGGCCAGCAGCTGCATCAGGACCGCGGGAGCGTCGTCATCGTAAAAATCCTTGGCCAGCACCGTCGCGCCGGGAACCGGCTCGACGGGCGTCAGGTCGAGGCCGATGACGATCCCGCCGGTGCGCCCTGGCTTCGTCCGTTCGACGGCCACCTGCGTCCAGCCGCCAGGCGCTGCACCGAGATCAACCACGCGCGCGCCGGGCTTCAGGAAACGGAACTGGTCGTCGATCTGCAGCAGCTTGAAGGCGGCACGCGAGCGGTAGCCGCGCTTCTTGGCTTCAGCGACATAGGGATCGTTGAGCTGGCGCTGCAGCCAGCGCTGCGACGAGACCGTACGACCGCGCGCCGTCTTGACGCGGACGGTGGCGCGCCGGCCGGTCGGCAGGCTTCCCGGTGGCCGCCCACCCTTCACGTCCCGCGCCATGGCCCTCAGCCGCCCGGCCGGCAAAGTGGATCGGCGTCGCGATCGGCCTGGCGCATCAGATCCATCAGCACGCCTTCGCGCAGACCGCGATCGGCCACACGCACCGTCGCGGCCGGCCACTGCCGGCAAACCGCCTCGAGGATCGCCCCGCCCGCCAGGGCAAGGTCGGCACGATCGTCGCCGATGCACGGCAAGTGCATGAGTTCGGCGACCGACAGGCTCGAGAGCTGGTCGCAGATTCGCAGAATCGAGTCGCGGCCGATGCGCGAGCCATCGACCAAGGTACGATTATAGCGCTTGAGGCCGAGATTGTGGGCACTGACCGTCGTCACCGTGCCCGACGCCCCGACCATCTGGACTTCGCCGCGCGCGATGGCCTGGCCGATGCCGTGCTTGGCGCAGAACGGGCGCAGATCGCTGCGGATGCGCTCGACCATGTCGTCGTAGCAGGCGCGGGTCACCGCCCGCTCGCGCGGCTGGTCGCCGACGCAGGATTCGGTCAGGGTCACGACGCCCCACGGCACCGACGTCATGTCGACCAGTTCCGTCGCCACGCCACCCAGCCGCCCGTCGCGACGCACGACGCGGAGCCAGCTCACCTCGGTCGAGCCGCCGCCGATATCAATCAGCAGGCCGTGGGGAATTTCAGGATCGAGCAGGTCTTCGCAGCTTGCCAGAGCGAGGCGCGCCTCCTCCGATGGCGGGATGACGTCGAAGTGAAGCCCGGTGCGCTGCTCCACCATCGTCAGGAAGTCCTCGCCGTTGCAGGCGCGGCGACAGGCCTCGGTGGCGATATGACGGGCACGGGTCACACGGTTGCGCCCGATCTTGGCGGCGCAAACGTCGAGAGCGCTCAAAGTGCGCTCGATCGCGTCTCCGCACAGAATGCCGCTCAACGCCACCCCTTCCCCCAGCCTGACCGGCCGGGAATAGGCATCGATCACCTCAAATCCTTCGATCGACGCCCGGGCGACCAGAAGCCGGCAATTGTTGGTGCCGAGATCGATGGCCGCAAAGGTGTGCGCGAAACGGCCGCTGTGCCAGCCCCCCTTTGGCGTGGATTCCCCGGCCATTTTCAATTCTTTCTCCGGGTTCATGGTAACCGACGCCGGGCCCGGAGGCGAGGCCCGCTTGCCAAGTCGCCCCGCCGTCGCTAAATCCAGCCGCCGGCCTTTTTGGGGGATAGTTTAACGGTAGAACAATCGGCTCTGACCCGATTAGTCTAGGTTCGAATCCTGGTCCCCCAGCCACCCGCTATTAAGGGTAGTGTCCCATTTTGTCGTGTATCTGATCGTCGGTCCTGAAGACGATCTCCGGGGTGAGCCGGATCGGTCAGTCTGCCGCGACGGACAGGCCGACAATCATATCATCGCTGATGGGAGCGATGCTTTCCAGCTTGATGTATCGGGCGCGTTGAACCGCCCACTCATCGTTCTGTTCGAGCAGGATGGCACCGACGAGTCGTGTGATGGCGGCTTCCTTGGGGAAGACGCCGACGACTTCGGTGCGGCGCTTGATCTCGCCGTTGAGACGTTCCAGCGGGTTGGTGCTGTGCAGCTTGGCGCGATGCTGCGATGGGAAGCTCATGTAGGCGAGTACGTCGGGCTCGCCCGCGCCGCATCAGCCGCCTAACCTCCAGCAAACACACCGCCGCCAGACCTCTCTGGACAGGCTCCTAGACCAGCGGCACGTAGTCGTACTCACCCACGCCCTGCAGAATCAGGAAGGTGAGCGAGCTGTCGCCGGCATTGGTCACCAGATGTGGCCGGCGGGCAGCCGCGACGTAGCTTTCGCCGACGCCCAGCCGCACCTCTTCCTTGGGATCCTGCAGGAACAGCCGCATCTTGCCCTCCAGCACATAGAAGGTGTCGCTGGTGTTGGTGTGGAGATGCCACGGCACGGTCTGGGTCGGCGACAGCTGCAGTTCGCTGATCCGGAAGCCCGGACGCTCGGCATGCCGCGCCCGCCGCTCGACGTCGTAGAGGTGGCTGGCGTCCTTGACGGCTTCGCGTTTCCTTTCCGCCTTCATGTCTCTCCTCCCTCCTTGTCGCGTCGCTCCGCGGGACGGTGCCCGCCCGGCAACACCTTGATATCCCTTTTCTTTAACCCTCGCAGCGGCGACGGTGCGTGGGGCGCCGGCTGTCCCGATTCCGAGTTCTTATTCCCTTGTCCCGCACCTCGAACAAGCTTTGCCGGCGGCGCGCAAACCCTTATGAACGATGCACGAGATCGAAACAGGATATTGGTAGGATACAATAGGAAAGTCAATGCTCACCATTTATGGCGTCTACCGCTCCCGCGCCTCGCGCAACATCTGGCTGGCGAACGAGCTCGGCTTGCCGTTCAAGCTCGTGCCGGTGATCCAGCACTATCGCCTGGGCGATGTCGCGACGCCCGGCGCGCCGCTCCACACCCGCTCGCCCGAGTTCCTGAAGGTGAACCCCAACGGTCACATCCCCTCGATCGACGACGACGGTCTGGTGCTGCACGAGTCGCTGGCGATCAACCTCTATCTCGCCAAGAAGCATGGCGGCCCCCTTGCCTCGGCGACCGTCGCCGAGGACGGCGAGATGGCAATGTGGTCGCTGTGGGCGGCGACCGAGGTCGAGCCGCATTCCCTGCTGGTCGTCTATCATCGCGCCGGCGGCGCGCCGGGCGGCGTAAAGGATCCCAAGATCGCCGACGCCGCCGTCGAGGCGCTGAAGGCCCCCTTCGCCGTGCTCGACCGCGCGCTCGCCAAGACCGGCTGCCTGGTCGGCGGACGCTTCACCGTGGCCGACATCAACGTGGCCGAAATCGTGCGCTATGCCCAGCCCGCGCCGGAACTGTTCGAGGCGGCGCCGAACGTGAAGGCATGGCTCGCCGCCTGCCAGGCACGGCCGGCCTTCAGGAGGATGTGGGAGGCGCGCGACAAGGAGCCGGCCTAGCGGCCCCTGAACGCCCTCGTGATCTGGTCCTGCATCGGCTTCACGAGGTAGGATATCATCGTCCGCGGTTCCGTCTGGATGAAGGCTTCCACGGGCATGCCGGCAACGAGCTTCAGCCCTTGCAGGCGGGCCAGCTCGCTGTCGGAAATGCCGATGCGCACAGAATAGTAGGCCTCGTTTCTTTTCTCTTCCTGCGTGACATCCGCGCCGATGCGAACGACCACGCCGTGAAGTTCGGGCGTGGTGCGCTGGTTGAACGCCGCGAACCGCAGCATGGCGTGCTGGCCGAGGTGCACCTGATCGACCTCCTGCGGCGCGATCTTCACTTCGATGATCAGGGTGTCGGTATCGGGCACGATCTGCATGATCGTCTCGCCGGCCTGGATCACGCCGCCCACCGTGTGCACGGTGCGCTGAAAGACCTTGCCGTCCTGGGGCGCCAGGAGATCGACGCGCTTGAGCTGGTCCTCGGCGGCGACCCGCCGTTCGATCAGTTCGGATTTCTTGCCGCGGATCTCGGCGAGCTCCTTGCCGACCTCCGTCCGCAGGTCCTCGTCGACCTGGAGGATCTTGAGCCGGATTTCCGCGATCCGGCCCTTGGTCTGGGCCATCGTGGCGATCAGGGCGCCGCGCTCGCCCTCGAGCCGGGCAGCGTCGCGTTCGAGCGCCGTGACGCGGGCGAACGGCACCAGGGTCTTGGACCACAACTCGCGAACGCCCTTGAGTTCCTGCTGGATCCAGTCGATCTCCCTCGCCTTTGCCGCCTCCTGCTCGCGGTTGCCCACGATCTGCTGATCGAGCTGGGCGACCTGCTCCCGAAGCTGCGACTTCAGCCCCTCGCGGCCCGAGCGACGAATCTCGAACAGCCTTTGCTCGCCAGCCAGCACATGCCGGACATCGGCATCGTTGTCCCGGCTCACAAGCTCGGGCGGGAAGGTCACGCGTTCCGCGCCGTCGCGCTCGGCTTCATTTCGCGCCTGACGGGCCGCCAGCTCGTCGAGGGCCTTGGTCACGATCGCAAGGTTGGCGCGGGTCTGGGTCTCGTCGAGCCGTACCACGACATCGCCCGCCTGAACCCGGTCGCCGTCCTTGACCCTGAGTTCGCCGACCACGCCGCCGGTCGGGTGCTGGACCTTCTTGACGTTCGAGTCGACGACGAGCTGCCCCGGCGCGATCACCGCGCCCGACAGTTCGGTCGTTGCCGCCCATCCCCCGACGCCGACGACCAGCGCGACGACGGCCGCGCCGCCAAGCACGAGATGCCGCGATATGGACTGATGGGAGGTGGTTCGGCGCGAAGTCATGGCGTCGCCACGCGCAACGGCGTCGCTGCGGCGGCCGGCGGCCGCTGCGGCAACATTTGGCGAAGCACGGCTTCCTTTGGCCCGAAGGCCTGCTGGCGGCCGCCGCGCATCACCAGGAGGTTGTCGACGCCGGCCAGCGCACTCGGCCGATGGGCGATCACGACGACGATGCCTCCGCGCGCGCGAACGCCCAGAATGGCCTGCGTCAGCGCCTCGTCGCCCTCGCCGTCGAGACTGGAATTGGGCTCGTCGAGCACCACGAGGAAGGGGTCGCCGTAGAGCGCGCGGGCGAGCCCGATGCGTTGGCGCTGGCCGGCCGACAGGGCGGCGCCGCCCTCGCCGATCTGGGTCCCGTAGCCGTCCGGCAAACCAAGGATCAGTTCGTGGACTCCGGCGGCACGGGCCGCGGCAATGATCGCTTCGGACGACGGCTCGGGCTCGAACCGCGCAATGTTCTCGGCCACGCTGCCGGCAAACAGCTCCATGTCCTGAGGCAGGTAGCCGATGTGCGGGCCGAGCGCCTCCGGCGACCACTGGTCGAGTGCCGCGCCGTCGAGGCGAATCCTGCCGCGGGCAGCCGGCCAGACCCCGACCATGGCGCGCCCCAGCGACGACTTGCCCGAGGCGCTGGGCCCGATGATTCCCAGGCCCTGGCCCGCCTTCAGCTGAAACGCCGCGTCCTGAACGACGACCCTGCCCGTGCCGGGCGGAACGATGCTCACGGCGTCGAGGGCGAGCGACTGGACCGGTTTGGGCAGCGCCATGCGCGATTGATCGGCGGGCATCTTGGCCATGAGGTCGTTGAGGCGCCGCCAGCTCTGCCGCGCCGCGACGAAGCCCCGCCAGTGCGAGATCGCGAGTTCGACGGGCGCCAGCGCACGCGCGGTCAGGATCGAGCTTGCGATGATGATACCGGCGGTGGCCTGGCCGTGGATGACGAGATAGGCGCCGATCCCGAGCACACCCGACTGCAGCACCATGCGGAGGACCTTGGAGAGCCCGCCCAGTCCTCCCGCGACGTCCGCGGCACGCTGCTGCGCCGCGAGGTAACCTCGGTTGTGCTCGCCCCACAGCGCGCCGAGGCGGTTCGCCATGCCCATCGCATGAACGACCTCGGCATTGCGCCGGCTCGCTTCGGCCAGCGCACTGCGGCTGTTTGCGAGCCCCGCGGCCTGGCTCGCGGGAGCGCGCGTCAGCATCTCCGTGAGCAGCGTGACGACGACGAGGATGAGCCCGCCCACGGTCGCGGCGATCCCGATCCATGGATGAAAGAGGTAGCAGATGCCGAGATAGAGCGGCATCCAGGGCAGGTCGAACAACGCTGCCGGACCGACGGTCGACAGGAAGGAACGGATCTGGTCGAGGTCGCGCAGTGGCTGGAGGCCGCGCTGCGCCGGCGCCTTCAGCGGCAATTTCACCAGGATCTGATAGACGCGCTGGCTCACCCCCTCGTCCAGCGAGCCGGCGATCCGTACCAGGACGCGGCCGCGAATGATGTCAAGCACGCCCTGGAAACCGTACAGGACGAGCGCGAGCAAGCTGATGCCCACCAGAGTGGGCACGCTGCGGCTCGCCAGCACCCGGTCATAGATCTCGAGCATGTAGAACGAGCCCGTGAGGTAGAGCACGTTCAGGATGGCGCTGAACACGGCCACGCCGATGAAAGCCTTGCGGCAGGCGGCGAGCGCCGCCGCCAGCTCGGAACGCGGTTTCTGCGCAAGGCTCGTCATGTCACACGAGGTGGTTGAAGTCGTTCAGGATGCCGGAGAACTCGAACGGGCTCTGGGCGAGCCCGCTGGTGTCCGCCGAGGCCCACTGGTTGCCGGCACCGTTGCCGTTGTCGCGGGCGACCGACCACATGGAAAGGCGGACGACGTCCGGATCGGCCTGGGCGTAGTCGACCAACGCCTGGGCGTCGGCCAGCGTGAACACCTCCGTGGCGATGTCGTTCACGCCGATCATGGGCGTGATGCCGATCTTGGCGTCGAGCCCGATGGCCGCGAGCTGCTGCTGGGTCGCCTCCGCCGCGTTGATCGCGTTCAGCCCCATCTGTCCGCCGTTGTCAACCGCCGCGCCATAGTCCATGGCCATGATGTTGACCACGTCGATCCTGACGCCCGCGTCCTTGGCGCTCTGGAGCAACGCGAGACCGCTGGCAACGAGGCCGTCGGGCAGCACCGGGAGCGTGAACGAAACCTTGAGGTCCGGATTGGCCGCTTCGAGGCCGACCAGCGCTTGATTGCGCAGGGTGATCGAATGGCTATCCAGCACCGCTGCGCCTTCGATATCGAAATCGATCGAGTCGACCTGGTAGCGGTCGATCACCGACTGATACTCGGCCTGCAGGACCGCCGCGCTGGTCGCGGTCAACGCCGCTTCCTGGCCGTTGGCGCCGCCAAAGGAGATGGTGACGTTGCCGCCGGACGCATTGATCGCCTGGACCTGCGCGAGGATCGTCGATCCATTGGACAGCGTGTCGTCCTCGATCGATCCCACGCCCTGCCAGCCGATGCCCTGGTCCGAGCTCAACATGAAGGCCAGGGTGAAGTTCTTGATTCCAGCGGCTTGGGAAATGCCGATCAGGTCGGCATCAGCCGCCATCGCCATGTCGATATAGGGTGAAAACTCGCGCACGGGGTCTGCGCCGCCGGGCACGACGGGCGGCGGCGGTGCGGCGCCGAGGACCGAAGTCCATTCCGCGATCGTCGACGCGTCCTTGGCGGCGATATTGGACAGATGCATCTCGTCCAGGGTGGTGTGGTCGAGCACGTAGGTCTGGTTATTGGACGGGATGGCGATGACGACCGTGTCGTTCACTTCACTGATGGTGAACTGGTCGGCCTGGAACCAGCCGAAATCGAGAACGTCGGTCGCCGGATTGAAATCGAGATGGGTGTTGGCTCCCCACGCCCAGTTGATCTGGGTCGTCGTCGGGCCGCTGGTGGGCGGCGCGGAATCGTCGTTGGTGATGGTGCCGGTCGCCGCGCTACGGGTGATCGCGGCGCCGCTGGCGGACGACAGATTGAGCGTCAGCGTTTCGCTGCCCTCGACCACGGTGTCGCCGGAGACCTGGACGCGAACCACCTTGGAAGATTCACCGGCGGCGAAGGTCAATGTGCCGGCAAGGGCTGCATAGTCGGCACCGGCCGTGGCGGTGCCGTCGGCCGTGGCATAGGCGACCGTGACCGGCCCCGTCGCGGCCGCCGAAAGCGTGATGGTGAAGGCGAGTTCGTGGCTGCCGCTGTTGCCCTCGACCATCGTCGCATCGGCGACGGAAAGGCTCGGCGCCGACGTCGGGGTGCCGAGGGCGGCCGTCCATTTGGCGACCGCCGACGCGTCCTTGGCGACGATGTTGGACAGGTGCAACTCGCTCAGGGTGGTGTTGTCGAGCACGTAGGTCTGATTGTTGGACGGAATGGCGATGACGACCGAACCGTTGACCTCGCTGATCGTGAACTGGTTGGCCTGGAACCAGCCAAAATCGAGAACATCGGTCGCTGCGTTGAAATCGAGATGGGTGTGTGTTCCCCACGCCCAGGAAATTTGAGTTTTCGCCATGAAATCCTCCCGTCGACGTTGAGCCTAGCTCTTCTCGATCACACTCGAACAGGAACCAAGTGTCACTTTCGTGACAAGTCTCTGGCGAGCACCGCTCGTCATGTCACACGAAGTGGTCGAAGTCGTTCAGGATGCCGGAGAACTCGAACGGGTTCTGGGCGATGCCACTACTGTCGGAAGACGCCCAGTGCGCGCCGGCCGAGTTGCCGTTGTCGCGGGCGACCGACCACATCGAGAGCTGGGCGACGTCGGGATCCGACTGGGCGTAGGCGAGCAACGAACGGGCGTCGTCCAGGGTGAACACCTCGGAGACGATGTCGTTCACGCCGATCATCGGCGTGATGCCGATCCGGGCGTCGAGCCCCATGGCAGCAAGTTGCTGCTGGGTCGCCTCGGACGCCTGGATGGCGCTCAGCCCCATCTGGCCATTGTTGTCGACCGACTGTCCGTAATCCATGGCCATGATGTTGACCATGTCGACCCGGACGCCGTCGTTCGTGGCGCTCGTAAGCAGGTTGAGGCCGTCGGCAACGAGACCGGTCGGCAGCACCGGCAGCGTGAACGACACCTGCAGATCGGGGTTGGCTGCCTGCAGGCCGACGATGGCCTGGTCGCGCAAGGTGATCGAATGCTGGTCCCGTACCGCCGCGCCTTCGATGTCGAAGTCGATGGAGGTGATGTTGTAGCGGTCGATCACCGACTGGTATTCGGCCTGCAGGACTGCCACGCTGGGCGCCGTCAGTGCCGCTTCCTGTCCGGCGGCACCACCGAACGAGATGGTGATGTTGCCACCAGCGGCCTGGATCGCCCGGACCTGCTCGAGGATCGTCGTCGTCGCACCCGACGGCGTGTACAGCGTGTCGTCCTCGATCGACCCCACGCCCTGCCAGCCAATGCCCTGGTCGGAACTCAACATGAAGGCCAGCGTGAAATTTTTGATGCCCCCGGCCTGCGAGATCGCGACCAGATCGGCGTCCTGCGACATCGCCATGTCGATATAGGGCGAGAACATGTGGTCGAGGCTGCCATGGGGATCCGGAACCGTGGTGTGCACGGCGATGGGGCTCGCCTGGGCCGACGCTCCCGCCGAATCGATCGCCGCCACCGAGAACTGGTAGTTCGTGTCCGGCGTGAGTTGGGTGGCGGTGTAGTGCGTGTCGGTGACGGTGGCGACCTTCTGGCCGTTCTCGAACACCTCATAGCCGGTGACGGTGCCGCCGCCCGGCACGCTCGCCGCGTCCCAGCTCAACATCGTCGAGGTGCTGGAGACGTCCGTCGCGACCAGGCCGGTCGGCACGGTCGGAATTTCCGTGGCATTCTCCGAGCCGACGCCGCGGACGTGAATCGCGGAGATATCCAGGTGACCCGAGGCGACGAAGCCGAAGATGGTCTCGCCATCGTGCGCGAGCTGCCCGTTCCAAGCGGCGGGGCCGATGACGTAGCCGGTGGCGTCGTGGGACAGGATCTTGGCGTTCCAGATGTCGGTGATCTGGTACGGCATGTCGATCGCGATCTGCCAGGCCATCGTGGAGGCGCCGTCGTTGTGCACGGTGACGCCACCATTGAAGCCGCTGCTCCAGGAATCGGTCACCGTGAACAGTCCGCTCAGGTCCCCAGTAGAAGGCGGCGGTGGCGTCGCGTCGTCGTTGGTGATCGTGCCGGCGCCGGTGCCATCGGCCAAAGTGGCGCCCGACGGATTCGCAAGCACGACCGTGAAGCCTTCGTTGACCTCGACGACCGCATCACCGATCGCCGCGACCTGGATGGTCTTCTGCGTCTCGCCCGGCGCGAAGGTAAGCGTGCCGGACTGGGCGACATAGTCGCTGCCGGCCGTGGCCGTGCCATTGGCGGTGGCATAGTTCACGGTCACAGGCGTCGCCGAAGCAGCCGACAGACTCACCGTGAAGATGGCATGCCCCGGGGCTGCCGCGCCGCCTTCGGCGAAGGTCGCGTCGCCGACGGCGAGCGTCGGAACCGGTAGCGGAGATGCTGCGTCGTCGTCGACGATGGTCGCGGTCCCGGTGGCGCGCATCAGCGTGGCGCCGACCGCGTTGGTCAGCACGACGTTGAAGTGCTCGTTCGCCTCGGCGAAGGTGTCGGCGGTGATGGCGATGGAGATCGTCTTGGTCTGTTCGCCGGCGGCGAAGGTGACCGACCCGGTGGCGCCGGTGAAATCCGCGCCGCCGGCATCGCCGGACACGGTGTGGTAGTCGACGGTCACGGTCCCGGTCGCGGGCTTGGAGAGCGTGAGGACGAAGACGGTCTCGTTCCCCGCTCCGGGCGTTCCGCCGCCGGCATCGCCGCCGAAGTCGAACTGGATCGGTGTCAGGTAGGCCATCTTGGCCTGGTTCACGCTGTTCCAGTCATTGCCGAGGATGCCGCCGGTGTCGCCGGAATTGGGATTCCACGACCAGAAGGTCCAGCTCACGCCCTGCTTGCCGGCCGCGACGTCATGTGTGCCGTTGTTGTCGAGGTCGCCCGAGATGTAGGAGGTGATGGCCTCCAGCCAGGGGGCGTCCTTGGGATCGGTGAGGTTGGTGCCGAACTCGCCGATGTACACCGGCGCGATCCCCTCCTTGTAGATGTAGCCCCACATCTGGTCGAACTTGGCCGGCAGGCCGGCCGCGAAATTGTCGCCTTCGAACCAGGGCTGGGCGTAGACCGAATGTGGGTAGTCGTGCGGTGAGTAGACCAGCTTGTTGTCGACCGCGAGGTCGATCGGCCGGTCGCGCACGCCCATGAGGTTGCCGCCCCACCAATAATTTTGGCCCTGGTAGGTGCCGACGCCCTCGACGAAGATCAGCCAGTTGGGATTGACCGTGCCAATGGCGTCGCCGGCCCGCTCCGCCGCCGCCGCCCAGTCGTTGGTGCCGCCGCCGCCCCAGGTGCCGTTGTATGGCTCGTTGTGCAGGTCGGCGCCGATCACGGTGGCGTTGTCGGAGTAGCGCGCAGCCAGCATTTGCCAGTCGGAGATCCACTCGGCCTCGCTGTGGTGGGCGTCGTACCACAGGCCGTTCGGCGACGTGCCCGGCCCCGAGTCGCTGCGGTGATGGTCGAGGATGATTTTAAGGCCGGCCCGCCCCGCATAGTCCACGATCTTGTCCATGATCTGGACGGCCGAGAGGCCCTGCAGGTCGGGATTCTTGGCGAAGTCGATGCCGTTGGGCGCCGCGGTCGAGTGCAGGGTCTCGCTCGAGAACGGCAGGCGGATAGTGTTGAAACCCAGATCCGCCATCTGGTCGATCATGTCCTTGTAGCCACGCGTCCACAGCCCGTGTGGCGCGAGATTGGAGGACTCGAAGCCGAACCAGTTGACGCCGGCGATCTGGACCGAATGGCCCTCGGCGTCGACGATCTGGTTGCCCGAGGTGCTGAGCCAGCCTGCCGCGGCCGGCCCCGTGCCGGTGCCTGTACCGGGATCACCCTCGGTCACCGAAACATCGGAGATGCCGAGCGCGGGCAGCTCGGGCGGCAGCGCAACATCGTCGTTGGCGATCGTGCCGGCCGCCGTGCCGTCAGCCAGAGTGGCGCCCACCGGGCTCGAGAGCACGACGCTGAAGCCTTCATTGGCTTCGACCATGGCATCGCCGATCGCCACGACCTGGATCGTCTTCCGCGTCTCGCCCGGCGCGAAGGTGAGTGTGCCGGACTGGCTGACGTAGTCGCTGCCGGCCGTCGCCGTGCCATCGGTGGTGGCGTAGTGAACGGTCACCGTCGAGGCGGAAGCGGCCGACAGCATCACCGTGAACGAGGCTTGTCCCGGCGCGGCCGCGTCGCCTTCGGCGAAAGTCGCGTCGCCAATGCCGAGGGTCGGCGGCGGCGGCGCCACGTCATCGTTGGCGATGGTGCCGGTCGCCGAACCGTCGGCCAGGGTAGCGCCGTTCGGCGACGACAGGTTGAGCGTGAGCGTCTCGTTACCTTCCACCACCGTGTCGCCCGACACCAGGACGCGGACCACCTTCGAGGTTTCGCCGGCCGCGAAGGTGAGCGCGCCGGCGAGCGCTACGTAGTCGACGCCCGCCGATGCGGTGCCGTTGGCCGTTGCATAGGCCACCGTGACGGGGCTTGTCGCCGCGGCCGAGAGGCTGACGGTGAAGGCGAGTTCATGGCCGCCATCATTGCCTTCGGCGACCGTCGCATCGACGACGGAAAGGGTCGGTACCACCGGCACGGGATCGCCGCCCGCCACGACGCCGTTGATCGTGAAACCCGACGCCGCCGTACCGGCGCTTCCTGAGGCCGCCTGGAAGCCGAACGACACGTTCCGCCCTTCCGCGACCTGGCCGTTCCAGGTGGCGTTGCGGACCACATAATGGTCGCCGACATGGCTCACGATCTCGGCATTCCAGATGTTGGTGATGGCAAACGCGGCATTGAACTCGACGGTCCAGCCGTTGAGCCCGCCGCCGCCGGCGCCGACCGTCATCCCGCCGGTGAAGCCCGATCCCCAGTTGCTGGTAACGGCATAGTCGAGCGAGGCGCCACCGGTTGGCGGCGGTGTGACATCGTCATTCGCGATGGTGCCGGCCGCCGACCCGTCGGCGATGGTGGCTCCGCTCGGCGACGACAGGCTGAGGGTGAGGCTCTCGTCGGCCTCGACGGCGGTATCGCCGGTGACCGGCACGAGCACCGTCTTCAAGGTCTCGCCCGCCGCGAAACCGAGCGTGCCCGACCGCGCGCCGTAGTCCGCGCCCGCCGTCGCGGTGCCATTGGCGGTCGAATAGTGGACCGTGACCGGGCCTGTGGCCGCCTCCGAGAGCGTGACGGTGAAGGAGAGCTGCGACGTGCCGGCGGCACCTTCGACGACCGACGCGTCGCCGACCGAGAGCGTCGGAAGCGCCGGCGGCGGCGACTCGCCCGCACCGTTGAGGACGATGCCCGAGGCCGCGGTACCGTTCACGCCGGGCGTCGCCTGAAAGCCGAAGGTGGCGTTCCCACTCGCCGGTACCTCGGCGTTCCAGGCGACGTTACGAACCACATAGTGGTCACCGACGCGGCTGACGATTTCCGCGCCCCAGATGTTCGAGATGGCAAACGAGGCGTCGAACTCGACCGTCCAGCCGCGGAGGCCGTCGAGTCCGCCCGGCACGGTCATATTGCCGACGAAACCCGAACCCCAATTGTCTCCAACGGCATAGTCGATGCTCGCCATCTCGCTGCCTCCCTCTGGAGCGCCGCGTCATGCAGCCGCAGGCGCGATATGTGATCACCGTCGCACGCGTGCATCGATCCCCCATCCACCACTCGGTGAACCCGGCCGAAAAATCGGTGAACGCGGCGCCAGGCGCGACCCGGCCGCAGGCCCGCGCTTGCCTGTGGCCATCAAATGCCCTTTGCTCCGCGGGCAATCCTCAGCCGGAAACCGCCGGAGCCGCACCTTTGACCATAACTGTCTTCAGCAGGACTGCCGGTGCGGTCGGGACCGGGTGGAACCGCTTGCCGGCATTCTGGCAGGCGCAATTCGTCGGCTGGAGCCTGTTCGCCATCATCGACCTGGTGAACCTGCGGCTGCTCTACCACGCCTTCCCGATCGCACTGCTGCGGACGTCGGTGGTCGTGGCCTGCCTCGTGTTGCTCTCCTCGGTCATGCGCAGGGCCTACGCCTCTCAGCACTTCGACAGCTTGCTGTCGCCGCGGACGGTGGGCTGGGTCGCGCTCCTGTCGGTGGGCGGCGGCGCGCTCGTGGCCGCCCTGATGGTCGCCGTCCGTGACGTCGCGGGCTGGGCGCTTCCGGGCCGCAGTACGCTCGACGAGTTCGTTTTCCCGCTGACCCACTACTCCATTACCCTTGCGGCCTGGAGTCTCTGCTACTTCTGGGTCCAGGCCGAGGTGGCGGAGCAAGCCCAGCACAAGCGCGTCATACGCGCCGAAGCCGAGGCGCTAAGGGCCGAACTCGAGGAGCTGCGCCTGCAGCTCGATCCCCATTTCCTCTTCAATGCGCTGAACGGCGTGGCCGAGGAGATCCCCGAGCACCCCGATGCGGCGCTCGCCATGTTGCGCGATCTCACGGCCTACCTGCGATACTCTCTCGACGGCATCAAACAGACCGTGGTGACGGTCGAGGCGGAGGTCGGCGGGCTCGCGGCCTACCTGAGGGTGCAGCAGGCACGCTTCGGCGACCGCCTGCGGACGAGAATCCACACCGATCCCGCCGCCGCCTCGCGCCGGATCGCGAGCTTCCTGCTGCAGCCGCTGGTCGAGAACGCCGTCAAGCACGGCCGGCGCGACAACGGGCTGGATGTCGGCGTCGACATCCGCCTGGTGGGCGATGCCCTGCACATCGAGATCGAGAACACCGGCTCGCTCGACGGCGGGACGAAGCCGCGGCGGAGCCGTTCGGGGATCGGCCTCGACAACGTGCGCCGGCGCCTGGCCCTGCATTATCCCGGGCGCCACCAGTTCACGCTCGGCGACCGCGATGCGGGAGAGAACAAGGTGGTCGCGACGCTCCTGCTCGAGGGCGAGCCATGCGGGTCGTGATCGTCGATGACGAGCACCTGGCGCGTTCGGCGATGCGACGCCTGCTGGCCGCGCATCCCACCGTGGAGATCGTGGGCGAAGCGGAGAGCCTCGCCGAGGCCCTGAGCCTCGTCGAGCGTACCCGGCCGCAGCTGGTTTTCCTCGACATCGAGCTCGGCGAAGGCGACGGCTTCGACTTCCTCGCCGCGCTGGAGCGGCCGCCGATCGTCGTGTTCGTCACCGCCTATGCCGAGCATGCGGTCGAAGCATTCGCCGTCGACGCTGTGGACTATCTGTTGAAACCGGTCGCGCCCGAGCGCCTCGCCGAGTCGCTGGCTCGCGCCGAGCGCCAGCTCGCCCGCGCATCGGACCAGGCAGCGGCCGGCCGGGACAAGGCCGGTGTCGCGATCGAACTCAGGACGCCCAGGCGAACGGTGCTCGCCCAGCCCGCCGAGATCGTCGCGCTGCGCGCCGATGGCGATTTCACGCGCGTGCTTCTGGCCGATCAGCCCGAAGTGATGATCTGGCGGACCCTCGCCCATTTCGAGAGCCTGCTGCCGTCACCGCCCTTCCTGCGGCTCGGGCGGTCACTGATCATCAATCGTGACCGGCTGCGGAACATCGAGACGCCCTCGCGGTCGGGCGCGCGCGTCACGCTGCAGGGGATGGCCGAGCCCCTGGTCCTCGGGCGCACCGCCGCCGCCCGGCTGCGCGAGGCCCTGGCCGCCGACAAGCCGTGACCGAGTCATCTCAGGCCGGCGTCGCCAGCCGTGCCTTGGCCGCGGCGATTGCATCGGCCGAAAACTGCTCCGGGTATTTCAGCACGAGCTGTTCGCCCGTCATCTCGGCCAGGCCGTTCGCCACCAGCAGCTCATATCCCTCGGTCGGGGTCTTGCTGAGCGCCCAATCTTCCAGGCACTGGACCACGCCTTTGCTCTTCAGCTTGAGGCGCGTCCGGCTGGCGCGGGTGGCACGACCATTCTTCCGGCTCAGCAAATATTCGTACGCCGCCAGCGTCTCGTAGAAATCGCGGTGCAGGGGATCGGTCTGGGTCGCACCCTCGAGCGAGCACAGCCGCCGAAACGCCTCGCGCCAGATATCGTCGCGCCCCAGCCGCTTGGCGTTCTCCATCAAGGTACGGAGGGCCGCCGGGTCCGTGTAACCCGAAATCGGCTTGGCCATCGTCTGCTTCAATGCAGCCGGCGCCTTGGCGGCCGACGTCTGCTTCGCAATGTTCTTTGCCACGGCAACTCCTGCACATTTGTCCGGCACTGGGCGTGCAAGAAAGAACAGCATATCACATTGTGCCCTGCCCGCCTCGATTGCTTACGCCGCCCGGCTCATCCAGTGCACGGACACGCTGAAGCCAAGGCGCTCGTAGAACCGCAGCGCGTGACGATTGACGGCGTGGACCCCGAGTTCGACCTGGCTGGCGCCCCGGTTGCGTGCCCATTCCATCGATGCCGCCACCAGCTTTCCGCCAACTTTCCGGTCGCGCCGGTCGGCGCGGACCACGAGATTGTCGAGCACAACCACCTTGCGCGGCACGGCCCCGGCGAACGGCGACGGCGGTCGCGGCAGCAGCACGGCGAGGCCGATGACGTCTGCCCCGTCCTCAGCTACCAGCACGGTCGAACGGGGCCGGCCAGCCACTGACCGACCTGCTCCCAAGTCCGTACCGGGCCATCGAACCGACGAAAGAACCCGGCCGCGCCCGGCGGTGGAACTCGTCCAGCTCCTCGAACAGGGCGCACAGCGCCTGGTAGTCGCCGAAGCTCGCCGCTCGCACATGGACCGACATCACGCCGCCAGCACCAGCCGGTCGCTTGCCGCCAGGAAGCCGAAGTTCTCGTAGAAGCGCCTGGCGTCGCGGTTGACCTCGCCGACGACGGCCTCGACCTGGACGGCGCGACGCTGGCGCGACCATTCGACGGCGGCGGCGAGCAGCCGGCGCCCGATGCGACGGCCGCGCAGGTCGGCGCGCACCACCAGATTGTCGACCTCGACGACCTTGTGCACCTTGGCGCCGGGCATCGGCACGATGCGCGTCAGCAGCACGGCGACGCCCAGGATCCCCACCTCGCCCTGAGCCACCAGAAGCGTCGTGCCCGGGCTCTCCAGCCACGCCAGCACCAGCTCGCGGGCATCGGCCGGATTGTCCAGCAGGTCGCACAGCGCCTCGCAGTCGCGCGGTCCCGCCAGCCGCACGCGAACCGGCAGCGGCCTCATCTCCTCCATCTCAGCTTCGATGATCGACATATCGTCCTCCGGTTGCGGTCCCGCCGCGGCCCGGAGGCCCATCCAGAAACACAGAAGCCGCCGGGATACGGCGGCTTTGTCAGGTCATGACCCTTCGCGCCACCTATGTCAGCAGCGTAAAGTACCAACCCTTCTGGAGCAGGTTCGTGGTCATGGGCATTTTATAGGGGCTCGTGCGTAGTGCTGTCAATCACCTGCCGGGAGCGCGTCACTCCAATGGTGCCCCCCCGGCAGCAGTTACTCCGCCGCGACCGCCATCGCCTGCTTGAGGCCGGGCATGGTGAAGCCGAGCTTGTCGAGCTTGGCGATCATTTCCTTGCCGGCCTCCTCGTCAGTCTCCACGAGCGGCGGACGGACCGGGCCCCAGGCGGGGTCAGTACCGTAGTGCGCGATGCAGTACTTGAGACCGGGGATCATCACGTAGCCCTGCATGACGCCGCGAACCTCGTTGATCCAGGCCTGCAGCTTCTCGCCTTCGGGCGTGCTGTACTTGTGATAGGTCTCGGCGATCTTGCCGGGATTGATGTTGGCGGTGGCGCTGATGCAGCCCGCGCCGCCCGACTTCACGTTGTCGATCAGCGGCTTCTCGTTGCCCGAGAAGACGTCGAAGCCGTCCTTGGCGAAGGCGTCGATCACGCTCTTGGTGTGCGCCCAGTCGTCGGAACTGTCTTTCATGCCGGCGATCTGCTTCGGGTACGCCTTCATCAGACGTTCGACCAGCTTGTGCGTGATCGGCACTGCCGACACCGGCGGGATGTGGTAAAGGTAGACACGCAGGCGATCGTCGCCGACGCGCTGCACGACCTCCGAGTAGAAGCGGAACAGCCCCTCCTCCGGGACGCCCTTGTAGTAGAAAGGCGGGAGCATCAGCACGCCCGAGACACCGAGCTTGGTGGCATGCGCGCTCACCTTGGCGGCTTCCGTGATCGAGCAGGCGCCGGTGCCGGGCATCATGCGGTCGGTCGGCACGCCGGCCGAGACGATGGCCTCCAGCAGGGCCATGCGTTCGTCGGCCGACATCGAGTTGGCCTCGGAATTGGTGCCGAAGACGGCGAGACCGCAATCCTGGCTGAGCAACCACTTGCAGTGGGCTATGAACCGGCCGACATCCGGCGACAGATCGCGCTTGAAAGGTGTGACGACGGGCGAAAGAACGCCTTTGATCCGCGCTGCGGCCATGATTTGATTTCCCCAGGGAGTGGCGCGCCTTTTCTGCAACGAAGCGCCGAGGACGTCCAGTGGCAGCTTCCGCAAACGAGATTCTTCCCGAAGATGGGACTTCCGGCACGCTGATAGGCCGGATCTGGCGGCAAGGTTCCCCCGGGGGCCCCAGTGTCGTGGCGGTGCGCGCCGACGGGGTTTTCGACATCACGGCGGTTGCCCCGACCGCCACCGATTTGTGCAATTCCAGTGACCCGCTGGCCTTGGCCCGAGCTCCGGGCGAGCGCATCGGCTCGCTCGAGGAGATCGTGCCGGCTCTCCTCGCGCCGATCGACTTGCAGGCGATCAAGGCGGCCGGCGTCACCTTTGCCGTGAGCCTCCTGGAGCGGCTGATCGAGGAGCATGCCAAGGGCGACCCTGGCCAAGCCGAGACGGTGCGCGGCGAGCTCAATTCCATCATCGGCGCCGATGTCACCACCATAAGGCCGGGCTCGCCCGAAGCAGAGGCGCTGAAGAAGTCGCTGATGGCGCGCGGTGCCTGGTCGCCCTATCTCGAGGTCGGCATCGGCCCCTACGCCGAGATATTCACCAAGGCGCCGCCTATGGCCGCCGTCGGCTACGGCGCGGAGATCGGCATCAGGTCGGACTCCGACTGGAACAATCCCGAGCCCGAGGTGACGCTGATCGTGAACGCCAAGGGCGCGATCGTGGGCGCGACGCTCGGCAACGACGTCAACCTGCGCGACATGGAGGGGCGCAGTGCACTCCTCCTCGGCATCGCCAAGGACAACAATGCCTCATGCTCGATCGGTCCATTCATCCGCCTGTTCGACGAGACTTTCAGCCTCGACGACGTCCGCACGGCCAAGGTTGAGCTCGAAGTGACCGGCCCCGATCAGTTCCGCCTGCGCGGCCAGAGCGACCTTTCGAAGATCAGCCGCGATCCCACCGACCTCGTGGCACACGCCATGGGCAACACGCACCAGTATCCCGACGGAATGGCCCTGATGACCGGCACGCTGTTTGCACCAACCGAGCCGCGCAAACCCGGTGGCTCGGGCTTCACTCACATGGTGGGCGATCTCGTCTCCATCCGCTCCCCCAAGCTCGGCACTCTCTCCAACAAGGTGAATCATTGCGACAGGATCCCTCCCTGGACGTTCGGCGTGTCGGCCCTGATGCGCAATCTCGCGGCGCGCGGGTTGCTGCGGTGAGCGACGAGCTCACCCGCCTCCCCGCCTCCGTGCTGCGCGAGCAGATCGCGGCGAAGGAAGTCTCTCCGGTCGAACTGACCCAAGCCGTCCTCGCCCGCGCCGCGAAGCTGCAGCCGGTGCTCAACTGCTTCATCACCCTCGTCCCGGAGTACGCCCTGCAGGCGGCAAAAGCAGCCGAAGATGCCGTCATGCACGGCGGGAAGCTCGGCCTGCTGCACGGCGTCCCCTATGCGGTCAAGGATCTGGTGAACACGGCGGACGTGCGCACGACCTTCGGCTCGCGGCTGTACGAAAACAACGTGCCCAAGGATGACGCCGTCGCGGCCGCGCGCATGAAGGCCGCGGGCGCGATCCTGTTCGGCAAGACGACGACGCCGGAGTTCGGCCACAAGGCGCTGACCGACGCACCCCTGTTCGGTCGCACACGCAATGCGTGGAGCGCCGAGCACTCGTCCGGCGGCTCGAGCGGCGGCGCCGCCGTCGCGGTGGCGGCCGGGATCGGGCCGATCGGTATCGCCACCGACGGCGGCGGCTCGACGCGCATCCCCGCCTCGGCCAACGGCATGGTCGGGCTCAAGCAGAATCTCGGCACGATCCCACACAGCCAGGTGGCCGACGCCTTCGGCAACTACACCTATGTGACGCCGATGACCCGCACGGTCATGGACACCGCGCTGATGCTGCAGGCCATGGCGGGCCCGCATCCTTCCGATCCGTGGTCGATCGGCATCACGCCGCAGGACTACCTCGCCGCCGCCCGCGCCGAGGGCGATCTCAAGGGCAAGCGCATCCTGTGGAGCGCCACCCTCGGCAACAAGGTCGTCGCCAAGGACGTCCGGGCCGCGTTCGAGCGGGCGATCGTCCGGTTCCGCGACCTCGGCGCCGAACTGGTCGACCTCACCGAGGAGCTGCCCGACATGGAGTCCGTGTGGAAGGTCATCAACCACACGACCTGGCGGGCGCGCTTCGACGACATGATCCGCCGCGACGGCGAGCGCATGTCGCCGTCGCTGGTGCGCCAAGTGGCGATGGCGATGGACTGGACCGGCGCCAACTACCAGCGGGCCATGTTCCAGCGCGCCGACATGTTCCGGATGGTGCAGCGCTGGTTCGAATCGGCCGACTATCTGGTGACGCCGACGCTGTCGCGCACGGCGCTGCCGATCGACCAGGATCAGTTCGAGCCCATCCGGATCGACGGCATCGAGGTGGGCGAACTCAGGCGCAACTTCTTCCCTTACACCATGCCGTTCAACATCACCGGCCATCCGGCGCTGACCCAATGCTGCGGCTACGATTCGGAGGGCCTGCCGATCGGCCTGCAGATCGTCGGCCGCTTCCGCGACGATGCCTCGGTGTTGCGCGCGGCGGCGCTCTACGAAGCCTCCGAGGACTGGCTGTCACGATGGCCCGACCTTTGAGCCGACCGCCGCCGCTGTCGCCCGAGGAGATCCAGGCCCGCGTGCTGCATCGCGACGGGTTGATCCTGGTGATTGACAAGCCGGCCGGCCTCGCCGTCCATGCCGGTCCGAGCCGGGCGCCCAACCTGGAAGAGTGTTTCGATGCCCTGCGCTTCGGCCTGCCGCGGCCGCCGGCGCTTGCCCACCGTCTCGACGCCGACACGTCTGGCGTGCTGGTACTGGGCCGACATCCCAAGGCGCTGGCCAAGCTCGGGCGTCTGTTCTCCGGCCATGCCACCGAGAAGACCTACTGGGCCATCGTGCAGGGCGCGCCGCCGGCCGAAGAGGGTGTGTTCGACCGGCCGTTGCTCAAGATCAACAGCAGGACCGGCTGGACGGTGAAGGTGTCGGACAAGGGCCAGATCGCCGTGACGCGCTATCGCGTGCTGGGCCGCGCGCCCGGCATGACGTGGCTGGAGCTGAAGCCCGAAACCGGCCGCACCCACCAGATTCGCGTCCATTGCGCCGATGCGGGATGCCCGGTGATCGGCGACCGCTTCTACGGCCGGGCCGAACCCGGCCGGCAATTGCATCTGCATTCGCGCGCGATCGTGCTGGCGCTGTCGAAGAACAAGCCGCCGGTCGTCGTCACCGCCCCGCCGCCGCCGCACATGCTGGCCGCGCTGAAGGCTTGTGGTCTTGATCTTCCGGACCGCGCGCTTCCAGCTCGCTCAGGGCGCATGTGAATGCGCCGAAGCGCGCGAGACGCGCGCGGTCCGGAAGAGCCCGAAAATCAGTCCTTCGACTTGACCCAGATGCGGAGCTTGTCGCCGATCTCGAAACCTGCCTCGCCGGCCGCCTTCAACTCGTCGCGCGACTCGTAGCCCACCAGCGGCAGCCCGGGGAAAATGTTGGCGGCCAGGGCGGCGAGGTCGCGGAACACCGCGACGGCATATTCGGGCTCCGTCACGACATTCGACAGGCCCACGACGCCTCCGGCACGATAAAACGTCCCGCCAGCCACCACAGCGCCATCGCGCTTGCCGGCGACCATCTCGAAATCGGCGTCGGCGAACAGGGCGGGCGGAAAAGCGTCGTTCCCGTCCTTCACTCGATCCCAGGTGAAACGCGACGAGGGTTTGGCGATCACCAGCGGCGCCTGGCGAATCCAGCGCGCCTCGAACAGCAGGTCAAAGCCCATGCGCGACAGATCGAGGCCGCCGAAACTGTCCTTCACCGACCAGCGACCGGGCAGGTTAGACTTCGACAGGATTCTGACCGTGTCACGCTGCTCGGCGACCGCCGCATCGCTGGCCGCCAGCGTTACCACATTGGGATAGAAGCGCGGCACCGGCTCGGCATTGACCCAGCCGTGCGGCAGGAACCGTCCCGGACGGCCATGCGCGCGACAGACCGCGTCGCACCAGTGCGCGTTGTTGGCAGCGGCCGGGAGGATCCAGTCTTTCAGGCGCGGACCTCCTCTCGCTGGAAGACCACGTAGGCGGCGGCAAACACCACGATCATGCCGGCGATGAGGCCGGTGATCTGCGGCCAGATAAGGATCAAGCTCTGGTCGAAGGGCAAGGGCGCCCCCATGATCGCGCCGCGCATCTGGCTGGGAATGATCGGCCCCAGGGTGCGGGTCTCCGGATTGAGCAGGCCGATCACCGCCTCGCCGAACAAGGTGTTGGGCGAGAGCCGCTCCAGCATCGACTGGGTCTGGATCATGGCCAGCGTCTCGTCGATGCGGCCCATGCCCATGGCGACGTCGGCCGGCGTCACGGCCAGCACCATCACCGGCACCACGAGCGGCCACAGGATGGCGAAAAACAGCCACACGCCCAGCGAACAGAGCGCCGAGGTCGCGGTCGAGCGGAAGATCACCGAGAACAGCATCGACACCGCCAGCCAGACGCCGCCATAGGCGATGGCGACAACCAGGAAACCGACACCGCGCGCCACTTCGACGCCGCGTGGCGGCAGGCCGAGCAGGAGAAGCCCGGCGCCGAACACGATCAGCCACAGCGCCATCAGCGCAACGGCCAGCGTGGCGAGGCCGCCGAGGAATTTTCCGAGCAGCAGCGCGTCGCGGTAGATCGGCTGCGACAGCACGCGGCTAAGGGTGCGGCGGTTGAACTCGCTGTTCACCGCATCGAAGCCGAGGCCGATCGCCAGCAGCGGGATCACCAGCGACAGCGAGGCGGTGAACGAGAACGGCACGCGCTGGGGCGACGACGTGAAGATCCGCAGGAACAGGAAAGGATCGGACTCGGTGATGTTGCGCAGCTCCTGCAGCGACAGACCGACCGGCAAGGCGCCGAAGGCAATCACGAACAGCATCAGCACCATCATGCGGGCGCTCGACAGGTGATCGGCGAACTCCTTCATGAACACCGGGCCGAGGCCGGTGAAGGGCGAGCCCTCGCGGCGCATGCCCCCGGATGGAGCGGGACTACGCGGCATGGCGCGCCTCCTCGAAGTAGCGCGTGTAGACTTCCTCGAGGCTGGGCTGCAGGTCGGCCAGCCGCGTGAGCGATCCGCCCGAGGACACGATGCGTTGCGCCACGGCGGCGCGCACATCGCGATCAGCCACCACGCGCCACGCACCCTCACCTTCCGGCACGACGGTCTGCACCCCTTCGACACCCCGGAGCGCGCCGGCAATGTCGACACCCTGCGCCTCGACCAGGATAGGATGGCCCGCACCAAGCACCTTGTTGGCGAGTTCCACCACCGAGCCCATCAGGGCGATCTTGCCCTTGTTGAACAGCGCCACGCGATCGCAGACGCTTTGCACGCGATCGAGCAGATGCGAGGAGATCAGCACGGCGACGCCGGCCTTCTTCAGGCCGCGGATCATCTCCAGAAGCTCGAAGGTGGCGTGCGGATCGAGGCCCGAGGTGGGCTCGTCGAGGATGGCGACCTCGGCCCTCTTCATCACGATCTCGGCAATACCCAGGCGCTGGCGCATGCCGCGCGAAAAGGTCGAGACCCGCTTGTCGAGTACGTCCGCGAGCTGGACGCTCGCCATCGCGTCGCTGATGCGTTTCTCGGCATCGCGACGTGGGATGGCGAGCAGCCGCGCCGTGTAGCGCAGGTTCTCGCGCGCGGTGAGATGGTCGTAGAATCCCACCGCGTCGGGTAGGTAGCCGACCCGGCGCTTGACCTCCAGCGGCTGGCGCACCGGATCGAAGCCCAGCACGTCGACCGTACCGCCGCTCACCTCGGTGAGGCCGAGCAGCATCAGGATCGTCGTCGTCTTGCCCGCGCCGTTCGGCCCCAGCAGGCCGAAGATCTCGCCGCGGCGGATGTCGAGATCGATGGCGTCGACTGCACGGGTCGCGCCATAGAGCTTGAGCAGGCCGCGGACTTCGATGACATTGTCGCTCATCGCCGGCCGTCTATCGCCGGCCGAAGCGCGCGACCGCGCCCAGCAACACCAGCAGCGCCACCGCGATGATGCCGATACCGACCATGCCCCACAGCGTCGAGGTCGTGACGGTGATGCGGAAATCCGCCGCGCTCGATTCGCCGCGGGCGGTGGCGCGGAACGATGCCACGTAGTCGCCGGCGATCGCCTTGTCGGCCGGCGTCACCAGGACCTGGACCTCCTTCTTCTCGTTGGGGGCCAAGGTCGGGATGGTCTTGGGACTGAACTCGACCTTCCAGTTGGCGGGCACGGTGCCCGACATCTCGATCTCGTCGACCGCCGCGGTGCCGTCGTTGGTCAGCACCAGCGTGTAGGCCGAGGCCTTGCCGATCTCGGCCTCGCCGGAGAGGCGGCCGTCCTTGGTCGAGAGCGCCAGCTTGCCCTGGCCGCTGATCTGCAGGGTGACGCGCAGGTCGGCCGTGGCGCCCTCGGCCGCGACCTTGACCAGCACCGGATAGTCGCCGGCCTTGACGTCGCGCGGCGGCGTCACCTTGACCTTGATGTCCTTGGTCTGGCCGGCCTCGATCGGGATCGAACTGATCTCGTTGGAGCCGAAGCCTTCCGTGAAGGTGGTCTGGAAGTTGGCCGGGCCCTGCGCAGAGAGGGCAACGGTGAGGTCCTTGCCGCTGTCGTTGCCGACGGTCACCGTATACTCGAACGACGAGCGCGGTGTGCCGCGCAGCGACGGCAGGCGCGACTTCAGGCTGAGCTTGGCCGGCGCCTCGGTGCCGACGGTGAGGGTGAGCGGCAGCTCGGCCGACTGAAGCCGGCTTCCCTTGGCGCTCAGCACGATCTTCTCCGAACCCGGCTTGGCGCCCTTGGGCACTTCGACGCGAAGCTGCAGGCTGACGCTCTCGTTCTGGCCCGGCATCGCCGAGGCCACCGGCTGGCCGCCTCCCAGGATGTCGATCTTCCATCCCACCGGCACGCCGGAGAGCGCGAGCGCCATCGATTCGGGCGCGAGGCCGGAGTTCTGCAGCTTGACCCGGATGGTCGTGACCTCGCCGGCGCGCACCGTCTGGGCCGGGTAGTCGGTGAGCAGGAACAGCCCCTGCATCACCGGTGGATCGGCGGCAAAGGCCTGCGGTCCGAGAACGGGGACGACAAGAAGGGCGAGCAGAGCGATCAGACGGCGCATCGATGGTTTCCTCGGGGTTTCCGTGAGCTCAAGCGGCGGCGCTGGGGCGCGCCTTCATGCGGCCGAACCAGGCCGTGAGATTCTTGCAATCGGGGCTGAGCGGCTGGCCGACGTTGGCGAAGAAATCGAGAAAGGCAAACAGGAAGATGTCGGCGAGGGTCAGCTTGTCGCCGGCGATGAAGGGTTTGCTGCCCAACAGTCTGTCCAGCCAGACCAGCTTGTCGCGGGCCGTGGCCTTGAGCTCGTCGGCCGCCTGCGGAATGCAGCGGATGCGGCTCTGGAACATCTTCAGGCCCTCGGCGAAGCGGAAGCCGTTGGCGCCCGGCTCTGCGACGTTGAGGTCGATGCGGCGAACCCACATGCGGGTCCTGGCGCGCTCCTCGGGCGTGTCGCCGATCAGCGACGGCGTGTCCTTCTTGATCTCGTCGACGTATTCGCAGATCGCCGTGATCTCGGCCAGGACGGTGCCGTCGTCGAGTTCCAGCGCCGGACACTGGCCGGCGGGATTGACCTCGAGGTAGGGCTCCCTGCGGTTCTCGCCGCCGCGCAGATCGACCTCGACCCTGGGCACGTCGAAGCCCTTCTCGGCCATGAACATGCGGACCATGCGTGGGTTGGGGCCGACCGAATTGTAGAATTTCATTTCTTCGTTTCCTCCCTCAGCGCCCGGGCCTCAGCGCCACGGTTCGACGAGAATCTTGGTGTGTCTCTCCGGATTCGCCAAGGCCTCGAACGCTCCCTTTACACCATCCAACCCGACTTTGGAGGTGATCAGCGCTTCGGCGTCGACCTTGCCGTCGGCCAGCAGGCGGAGCGAGCGGGCGAATTCCTCCGGCGTGTAGCCCAGGACGAACTGAAGGTTCAATTCCTTGAAGATGGCAAACATCGGCTCGATCGTGTCGGGCTCCATGCAGACGCCGGCCACGACGATACGGGCGTCGCGCGGCGCCTTCTCGAATACCTGCTGAAGGAGGCCCGGCACGCCGACACATTCGAAGATCGCCGCGCGCCTGTCGGCCGCCAGCCGGGCGTAAGGCGACTCCCCGGCCGGATCGACGACGATGTCGGCGCCCATCTTGATCGCGAGTTCGCGCCGCTTGGGCGAGAAATCCGCCGCCACGATCGGCCGCACGCCCTTCAAGCGAAGCGCCGCGATGACGGCGAGACCGACCGGGCCGCAGCCCACGACCAGCGGAGCCTCGTCGCCGGCGAGCGCCCCCTTCTCGACCGCGTGCACGCCGACGGCGAGCGGTTCGGTGAGCGCCGCGTGCTCAGTCGACAGACCGTTCGGCACTTCCAGCATCAGCGGCGCCGACAGCAGCATCTGTTCGGCATAGCCGCCGACATAGGTGTTGGAATAGCCCATGCCCTTGGGGCCGTCGGCCTCGATCATCAGGGGCATGGCGCAGACGCGGGTGCCGGGCTTCAGCCTGCGCCCGGTCTTCGGTCCGTAGTCCAGCACCTCGCAGCAGAATTCGTGGCCGAAGACGATGTCGCGCCCGAGGTCCATCGGCACCCGGCCCGGCGTACGCCTGGCCACGGCGACCATGCGATCGGCATGCTTGGCGGCGTGCAGGTCCGAGCCGCAGATGCCGCAGGCCAACGTCTTCACCAGGACCTGTCCCGTGCCCGGCACCGGCGCCGGCATCGTGTCGACCACGATGTCGCCGCCGCGGAAGATCGCCGCCCTCATGCGATGAAATCCCTTGTCGTCTGGATGAAGTCGTCGAGCCGGTCGTGGTGTACCCAGTGGCCGGCGTTGTCGAACTCGACCACCTTGGCGCTCTTGAAATGGCTGATGCGGCCGTCCTTCTCCGGGTTGGAGGCCCAGCTCTCCTTGCCGTAGATCAGCAGGGTCGGGCAGGCGATCTGCGTCCACAGTTGCTCGATGTCGGCATAGCTCATGTCGTAAGGCGGCCAGGCGCGGACGTAGTTGTCGAACTTCCAGCTGTAGGTGCCGTCCTCGTTCTGGTTGACGCCCTGCTGCGTCAGATGCCGCGCCTGCCCGGCAGAGAGATGCTTGTTCTCCTCCTGCATGCGCTTGAAGGCATCCTCGATGGTCGGATACTTGCGCGGGCCGCGGGCCGACAATTTGCGCTGTTCCTCGACCCAATCGCGCATGCGCTCGGCCATCGACTTCTTCCGCTCGGCGATAACCTTGGGCGACGGCCCCAGCCCCTCGATCGCCACCAGCCGGCGCACCTTCTCGGGATAGATGCCGGCATAGCGCAGGCAGATGTTGCCGCCCAGCGAATGGGCAACGATCGTCACCGGCGCCAGCGCCTGCTGGTGAATGAGCTGGGCGAGATCGTAGATGTAGGCTCCCATCGAATAATTGCCGTCGGGCGACCATTGGCTGTCGCCGTGGCCGCGCAGATCCGGGCAGATCACGTGCCAGTCCCGGCGCAGCGCCTGGGCAACCCAGTCCCAGTTGCGGCAATGGTCGCGCCCGCCATGGACCAGCAGCAACGGCGGTGCCTCGGGATTGCCCCAATCGACATAGTGAAGGCGCAGGCGTTGCGAGAAGAAAACCCGGGAAGTGGGCCCCGGCATGCCGTTCAGAGTGGAGGTCATGCGGTCTTCTATAGCGAATCCCGCCGGTTTGCGTCACTCTTTGGGACATGATGAGCTCTGAGCAGAACGACCTGATCACCCGCATCGGCCCGGGCACCAAGTGCGGCGCACTGATGCGCCACTACTGGCACCCGGTCGCCCTGGCCGACGAATTGCCCGACGAGCGCCCGGTCAAGGCGGTGCGCGTCCTCGGCCAGGACTTCGTGCTGTTCCGCGACGAGCGCGGCCGGCACGGGCTGCTGGACCGCGACTGCCCGCACCGTGGCGCCGACCTCGCCTTCGGACGCCTCGAAGACGGCGGCCTGCGCTGCCTGTTCCACGGCTGGCTGTTCGACGTCGACGGCAAGTGCCTAGAAACACCTGCGGAGCCCGAAGGCAGCGTACTCTGCCAGCGCGTGCGCCAGAAGAGCTATCCCGTCGTGGTCAAGAACGGCATCGTCTTCGCCTATCTGGGTGCCGCTGAAGAGGGGCGTGAGTCACCTGCCTTCCCCGACTTCGACTGCTTCCTGGCGCCTGGCACGCACGCCTTCGCCTTCAAGGGCCTGATCGACTGCAACTGGCTGCAGGCGCTGGAGGTCGGCATCGATCCGGCGCACGCTTCGTACCTGCACCGCTTCTACGAGGACGAGGACACGTCGGGCGCCTACGGCAAGCAGTTTCGCTCCGCCTCCTCCGATTCGGACATCCCGATGACGCGGCTGCTGCGCGAGTTCACGCGGCCGAAGCTCGACGTCGAAGCGACCGACTACGGCATGCGTCTGTTCGCCCTGCGCAAGCTCAGCGACAAGCACACGCATGTGCGCGTCACCAACCTCGTCTTTCCCTACGCCTTCGTGATCCCGATGAGCGCCGAGATGACGATCACTCAGTGGCATGTGCCGATCGACGACACGAGCTGCTATTGGTACGCGATCTTCACCAGCTTCGGCGCCCCGGTCGATCATGCCGCCATGCGCGACCAGCGGCTCAAGCTCTATGAGTTGCCCGACTACCGGCCGCGCATCGGCCGCCACAACGCCTACGGCTACAGCGTCGCCGAGCAGAAGAATCAGACCTATACGGGCATGGGTTTCGACATCAACGTCCACGACCAGTGGGCGGTCGAGAGCCAGGGCCGCATCCAGGATCGCACGCGCGAGCATCTGGGCACCACCGACAAGGCGATCGTGGCCTACCGCCGCATGCTGCTGTCGGCGATCGGCCAGGTTGCCAACGGCGAGAAGCCGCCGATGTGGCTCGACGCCGCCCGTGCCGCCGCGATCCGCGGCCCGATCGCCATCGACGGCATGGGGCCGACCGAAGGCTGGGAGTCCTACTGGAAGGACGTCGATGCGCGGCGCCGCAGGGGCTCGAGCTGGGCGGCCGGCACCATCCCGCCGCTGGTCGCGTAGAGCGCATGAGCCTGGTCGAACGCGCGGGCTTGTGGACTGAGGACCGCAAGGCGGCGACACGCGAAGCCGAACGCCGCATGCAGGCGGGCGAGATGTCGGTCGTGCGCCTGGCTTTCGCCGACCAGCACGGCGTGCTGCGCGGCAAGACCATCACGGCGGGCGAAGTCGACGCTGCGCTGAAGAACGGGGTGGGCGTCACCACCACGATGCTGCTGAAGGACACGTCGCACCGCACGGTGTTCCCTGTGTGGACGCCGGGCGGCGGCTTCGGAATGAAGGAGCTCGAGGGCGCGGCCGACGCCGTCATGCTGCCCGACCCGAAGACCTTCCACGCCCTGCCGTGGGCGCCACATTCGGGCTGGATGTTGTGCGACCTCTATTTCCCCGACGGCCGGCCGATGCCGCTCTGTACGCGGCACGTCTACAAGAACGCGCTGACGGCCGTGGCCGCGCACGGGTACGACTTCGTCGCCGGCCTCGAAGTCGAGTTCCACCTGTTCAAGGTCGAGAAGATGCACCTCGGCGCCGGCGATGCCGGCCAGCCGGGACGCCCCCCCGAGGTGTCGCTGCTCAACCAGGGCTATCAGTACCTGACCGAGCAGCGTTACGACGAGATGGACCCGATCCTGGAGATCCTGCGAACCAACGTCGTCGATCTCGCCCTGCCGTTGCGTTCCATCGAAGTGGAGTTCGGACCGAGCCAGGTCGAATTCACTTTCCGCGCCGGCACGGGCCTCGAACCCGCCGACACCATGATGCTGTTCCGCAGCGCCGTGAAGCAGGTCGCCCAACGTAACGGCTATCACGCGACGTTCATGTGCCGGCCGGCGATTCCCAACGTCATGTCGAGCGGCTGGCATCTGCATCAGTCGCTGAAGGACCGGAAGAGCCACGTCAATGTCTTCATGGACCCGGCCGAGCCGCTGTCCGAAGTCGGCATGCACTATATGGCGGGCCTGCTGGAGCACGCGCACGCCGCTGCGGCCTTCAGCACGCCGACCCTCAACGGCTACAAGCGCTATCGGCCCTTCTCTCTGGCACCGGACCGCGCCATCTGGGGCCGCGACAACCGCGGCGTGATGGTGCGTGTGCTCGGCGGCCCGGGGGACCCCACCACCCATCTGGAAAACCGCGTCGGCGAGCCGGCCGCCAATCCTTATCTCTACATGGCGAGCCAGATATTCTGCGGATTGGACGGCCTCGACCGCAGGCTCGTCCCGGGGCCGTCGGCCGACATGCCCTACCAGGCCCATGCGCCCGCGCTGCCTCGATCCCTGGCCGAGGCGCTGTTGGCCTTGAAGGACAACAAGGTCCTGCGCGCCGGGCTCGGCGATTTCTTCGTCGACTACTATCTCAGGCTGAAGCAGGCCGAGATTGACCGCTTCAACTCGGAGGTCAGTGACTGGGAGCAGCGCGAGTATTTCTCGCTTTTCTGAGAAGGGAGCCGGCCGTGAGTCTCGAGTTCCTGATCACGTCCTTCATCGTCGTCGCCTCGCCCGGAACCGGCGTGCTCTACACGCTGGCGGCAGGAATCTCGCGCGGATCCCGCGCCAGCGTCGTCGCTGCGTTCGGCTGCACGCTCGGCATCGTGCCGCACATGGCAGCGGCGATCCTTGGGCTCGCCGCACTCCTGCATACCAGCGCGCTCGCCTTCGAGGCGTTCAAGTACCTGGGCGTCGCCTACCTTCTCTATATGGCCTGGAACACGCTGCGCGAGCGCGGCGCCCTCAGCATAGACAGGGAGGTCGGCACCCGCACCGCCCTGCAGGTGACGATCGAGGCCGTCCTGATCAACATCCTCAATCCCAAGCTGTCGATCTTCTTCTTGGCCTTCCTGCCGCAGTTCGTGGGCACGGACGAGGTGCAGCCGCTGCCGCACATGCTCGCCTTGAGCGCCGTCTTCATGCTGTTGACCTTCGTGGTCTTCGCCGCCTACGGCCTGTTCGCCGCCTCGGTGCGCGACCACGTGATCTCGCAACCGCGGATCATGACCTGGATGCGCCGGACTTTCGCCGGCGCCTTCGCCATACTGGGCGCCAGGCTGGCGTTCACCGACCGCTGAAGACGCCCATGAAGCCCATCGCCGTCGTCACCACAGTTGCCAACCGCGAGGAGGCCCGTCGGCTCGCCCTCGCCCTGGTCGAACGAAGGCTTGCCGCTTGCGCGCAGATCTCGGAAATCGAGAGCGTCTATGCCTGGAAGGGCACGATCCAGCAGGAGCCGGAGTTCCGCATCCTGTTCAAGACGACCAACGATCGGTACGCCGCCATCGAACGCGCGATCCGCGAGCTTCACGCCTATGAACTACCGGCAATCCACGCGTTCGCCTTCGAGCATGTCGATCCGGCCTATGCCGCCGGGTGTTTTTCGTTGCCCCTAGAGCAGATTCCCATTAATCGAAGCCATAGCCTGCATGTGTGAAGAAGTTTTCACATTCGATTGGCTTGAAGGTTT
>Ga0209514_10000853_pt1 | contig 57746 bp, 56 predicted proteins | sample Subgrocontami58m_FD_187452 | JGI IMG/M metagenome (GOLD analysis project Ga0209514, IMG submission 187452) | Subsurface groundwater microbial communities from S. Glens Falls, New York, USA - GMW37 contaminated, 5.8 m (SPAdes) (version 3) | ecosystem: Environmental > Aquatic > Deep subsurface >... | reverse complement strand
ACGAAGTCGATCAACCGTCATTGTTCGATAAATTAATTAACTAAGTAATCAATAACTAGGGTTGCCCTGCCGGCGATCAAGCCGGCAAAAACAAAGCCACCGGACCTCAGTCCGGTGGTTGTTTACTTCGCGTCATCTGTTATTCCTGCCCCTCGATTTATAAATAAGTAGGGGGGGTAATTTATTTGTATTTGTTAAATAATTACACTCTACACCTTACACCTTTTACGCTTTACGCTTGTATTATCTTTAAATAAAAACAGTTGTAAATTACTGCATTTCCTGGTCTTCCTAGGAAGACCAGGAGTTACTTTGCTCATCGCAAGCTCTTTTCGCCATAGTCATTCCTGATTTTACTTACTACATTTACCCCCCTTATTTTTTTAACTGATCTATTTTTTGTTGCATTTCCCTGGTCTTCCTAGGAAGACCAGGGAAATAGTTCGTGATATACTTTAATAATTTATAAAAATTAACTATGGTTAATAAAAAAATAAGTAAGGTATTCGAAAAAGAGGCCGCTAATATTTTATTAAAAGAATTTAAAAATGTTTCTTCTGAAGCTGATTTGTATAAATTTTTTGAAAAATTTATGACCGATCTTGAAAAAGAAAATTTTTTTAAACGAATCGCTGTAATACTTTTATTAAATAAAAATATTAAATACCGTGATATTAAAGAATTATTGGGTATTTCTGGGAATACAATAAGCAGGGTAAGGGATATTTTAGAGGGTAGGGGGTATAGTAGGAATCCAAATAGAAAAAGGAAGTATTCAAATAGGGTTTCTTTTAGAAAGGTAATAAAAAGGCGCGGTTTAAGATATAAGGGAACTAGCGGACTCCTAGATCCCTTTGCATAAGAAGTAATTTGTCGGCTAAGAGTAGTTTATTAGTTAAAAGTAGTTGTTGGTTGGCAAATAGAAATTAAAATAAGTTTTTAAAGTAAGTCTTATTTTTTATATCCCCCTGGTCTTCCTAGGAAGACCAGGGGGATATTCCTCATTATTAATTGCTAGATTATTTTTTTAAAATTAAAATACCCCCAATTTTGTTTATTAATAAGGGGTATTTCTAAATTTTTTTCGCCAAAGCCAAATTATTATGGGGATGAAAATTATCTAATTCTTTCTGACTGGCTGGGTAAGTCATTAAATATTCTCTCCATCTTCTTTCCTACTACATCCCAAGAATAATGTTTTTCTACCAATGCCAATGCATTTTTTATAACCGTATTTCTTATATCTTGATGACTTAAAATATAATTAATTTTTTCAGCTAAATCATCCGGGTCTTCCGGATTAGCTAGTAAGCCAGTGTGGCCAGTGATCAAAAAATCAACAATTCCTCCTACAGGAGTGCCGATCACGGGAATGCCAGCCGCCATAGCTTCCAGAAAAGAATTACCTAAGCCCTCTGAACGTGAAGCACGCACAAATACATCAGACACCCTAAAATAAATCGGTAGATCTTTTTGCGGGATCTGACCCATAAATATGACTTCGTTTTCTAATTTTAAATCTTGAATATTAAATTTTAAATTCTTCATTTCCGGCCCATCACCAATAACTAAGAGTTTTATATTCGGTTTGGATTCTTTAATCTTGGCTATGGCCTTGATTAAAATATCTACGCCATTTTTATATACTAGTCGGGACGTAGTCAAAACCACATACTCATCTTTAATGTTCAAATTGTCTCTTAGTATTTTTATTTCTAATTCTTTATATTTGGTTTGAAAAAGGTCTATATCTACGCCGTTTGGTACAACTTCAATGGGACAACCCGCGCCCCTTTTAATGGCAAAACCAGATAAGTATTTACTTATTGGCTGAATAAAATCTGATTTCTGAATGATTTTTTTTCCAAATAATCCTACTAGGCCAAATTTTCCAAGCACTAAGTGTTTTTCACTATCTCCTTCTTGAAGAGTAAGAAGCAGCGGCACACCGGGATGATTCAGTTTAAAAAGAAGGGCTGCAATTCCGCCATAAGAAGCCATCAAAGCCCAAATTACTTCAAATCTTTTGTGTCTGTGAATTTTCTCTGCTTCTTGCCAGGCTCTATAAACAAAATAAATTTTATTCCAAATATGGCCATAATATTTTTTAGTCCCGCGTCCAACCCGTACAATGCTATAATTATCTTTTTTCTCTAAAGATAGCCAATCTTTATTGAATTTATAGGTAAAAATAGTGAAATTTAGGCTATTTAAGCGGTTTATTATCTCTCGAGCAGCTATTTCAGCCCCGCCCTCAAAAGGAGCGTAGGCAAGAGTAAATAAGGCGATGTTCATAATTGATAGATGAATATTATGGATGATAATGTAATTATAACAAATTAACCTTTCGTATTGTTTTATAATAAATGAGTAGGCTTTTAGTCATTCTCGCTACTCTGTTATTCCGGCCAAAGTTTACGCTCGAGCTACATCGGGGGAGCCGGAATCCAGTCTTTTTTATTTATATCTATTCGTATATTGGTATGAAAAAAATATTATACATCTTAACAAAAGCCGGAATAGGTGGAGCCCAAAAATACGTTAAAGATTTAGCGGAAAATTTAGATAAAAATAAATTTGAAATTAAAGTACTTTATGGAGGACAAAATTTAAAATGGCTTTCAAATAAAACTTACCCATGGTTTTTATTTATAAATGACTGGCTAGCCGTATTTGAATTAGTAAAAATATTTAAGAAAGAAAAACCAGATATAGTCCATCTTAACAGTTCTAAAACTGGTGTACTTGGATCTTTGGCCTCTTATTTTTTTAAACTAACCACTAAAAACTATAACCTAATAACTATCTTTACCGCTCATGGCTGGGTCTTCAATCCAACTAATGAAATAGGTTGGTTGGTTAGACAGTTTTATGTTCTTTTGCATAAAATGTCCGCAAAATTTCAAGATAAGATCATCTGTGTTTCCGGATATGATTACAATTTAGCCTTAGAATATGATATTTGTGAACCGGAAAAATTAGTAAAAATTCATAATGGAATAGATATAAATATGAAATTTTTGAGTAAAAAAGAAGCAAGAAATAATTTAATTCGTCATTGCGAGACCTGCCTGCCGGTAGGCAGGTCTTTAGTCCGCGGCAATCTATTGAATAAAAACTTGCCCTGGATCGGCTCAATCGGCAGACTAGTAAAAGAAAAAAATTACGAGACTTTTATTGAAGCTGCAAAATTAGTGTCAAATGCTTATTTCTTTATAATTGGCGAGGGACCAGAATTAGAAAAGTTAAAAGTTTTAAGTTTTAAGTTAAAAGTTAATGACTGGTTTTTCTTTGTAGAACCAAGTGGTAACGATGCCCAATATTTAAAAGCTTTTGATGTTTTTGCTATGTCTTCTGTAAAGGAGGGCCTGCCCTATATTCTTTTAGAGGCAATGGCCGCAGAACTTCCAATTGTTATTACCGAGGCGGGGGGTATGCCCGAGTTAATTAAAAATCATGAAAATGGACTTATGGTGGCGCAAAGAAAACCGGAAGCTTTAGCTCGCGCGATTGGTGGATTATTAGAAAACAAGATCATTGCCAGGGAACTTTCCCGAAAAGCCAAGGAAATAGTAAGAGAAAGGTTTAGTCTCAAAAAAATGGTTTCTGAAACCGAGCGGGTATATGATCCTTAGGTTTAAATCTTAAATTTACACCTCATAATTCGCAAATTCCACCAGATTGACAGTTCAATTGTAAGAAACTACAATAATTAATGTAAATAATTACAATGATATGATTAGTTTAAAATCAAAAGTTACTATTAAAATCCTTGGCTATTATTTTATTAATAAAGATGAAAGCCATTATGTAAATGAATTGGCAAAAATTTTAGCGGTTGATCCCGGCAATCTTTTTAGAAAATTAAAGGAACTCGAAAGAGAGGGCTTATTTGTTTCGGAAATGAAGGGGAATCAGCGCTATTTTACACTTAATAAAAAATGCCCTCTATTGTCAGAGTATAAGAATATTTATGAAAGTAAATTTGGATTACCGGAAATTTTAAGAGTAGAGTTAAAAAAAGTGACTGGTCTTCACGAGGCATATATATATGGTTCTTATGCTAAGGGAGATTTTTCTAAAGATAGCGATATTGATTTATTATTAGTTGGTTCTCATGACTATTCTAAAATAAGTGGCATTGTTGCGCCATTAGAGCGTCGCTTTGGGCGAGAAATAAATATAGTCGATTTTTCAGTTGCCGAGTTCAAGAAGCGTCGTAAGGAGGGCGATGAATTTATCAAAAATATTTTAGGCGGAAAAAATATTCAGATTATCTAAATTATGTTTGAAAAGTTTACTTATTCTACCGGACAAATTAAAAGATATTACCAGGCAGCTACTCGAGATTTTTTTATTGCAAATAAAGCCGATGTGGCAGAGGTGTCTTTTGTCTTTTGTTTTTCGGCTTTAATTAAGGCGGCAATTGCTGTTTGTGCGAAAAATAATTTACGAGTTAGGGCTCGTGTTGGCCACCATAATGCATTAATTCAGAAATTATCGGATATTTTAGATGATCAGGCTATTGAAGGGGTGGCTAGTAAGATGAAAAAGAAAAGAAATCGCGATCTATATGATGGTGGTATTATAATTTCAAAAAAAGAAGCTGATTTTTATAAGTTATTTATAAAAAACTTATTGAAAAAAGTTGATATGTATCTTTTTTCTGAAAAATTATTGTAATTAAATCCTTAAATTATTAAAACTTATAGTGAGCTTGTCGAACTATTCTTAAATCATATTTATGAAAATTCTAATTTGTACCGGCATTTATCCTCCAGATATTGGCGGTCCGGCTCAATACGCTAAGAATATAGTTGAAGAATTCCAAAAAAAAGGACACGTAGTTTGTGTGTCTACCTATACTTTTGAAAGAAAATTTCCAAGCGGTCTTAGGCATTTAATATTTTTCTTTAAAACTTTTTTAAAGACTATAAAGGTAGATTTTATTATAGCTCTTGATACTTTTAGTTCTGGATTACCCGCGGTAATTTTAGGAAAATTGTTTAGAAAAAAAGTTTTATTAAGAATTGGGGGCGATTTTTTATGGGAAACTTATACAGCAAGGGGAGGAAAATTGGGTTTAGTAGATTTTTATCGATCAATGCCAGTACTATCTTTAAAAGAAAAGAAAATTCATTGTTTTCAGAAATTTATATTTAAAAATTCATATGCTATTTTTACGACTAAGTGGCAAAAAGAAATATTTGAAAAGGTATATCCTCTAAGGACTAACGGTGTTTTTGTAATAGAAAATTATTATGGAGAAAAAGTAGGTGGTTTTGAACCAAGAGACAAAAATTTTATCGTTGCTGCCAGATCAGTTAACTTTAAAAATCTTGATTTCTTACGGACTATTTTTAATGAGTTGGCCAACGAAGGGAGGGATTTGAAACTGGAAATAATAAGCGATGTCGATTATGAGAAAGCACTGGAAAAGATCAAGGGAGCGTATGCGGCTATTTTGATTTCAATTTCCGATATCAGCCCAAACTTTATTTTGGATACAATAAAAATAAATAAACCTTTTATAATGACCAAAGAGACTGGTCTTTTTGATAGACTAGAAAAGGTTGGAATTTTTGTTAATCCTAATAATAAAGAGGAAATTAAAAGCAGGATAATATCATTTTTAGATAAGAAAAATTATCAGGAGTATGTTGAAAGAATAAAAGGTTTTAATTTTACACATTCTTGGTCGGAGATAGCTAGTGAATTTTTAGAAATTTATAAAAAGATATGAGGCTTTTGGTAATCGGCTCTGACAGAAATTTATTTAAGAAAGATTCCGATATTTGGAATCGTTATTTAGATTACGGCAAATTATTTGAAGAAATTCATGTAATAGTTTTTTCGCATAAAAATCTAGGTAATAAAAATACCAAAATAGCCGATAATGTATTTATTTATCCCACAAATCATATTTGTAAGCTTCTTTATCTTTGGAGTGTTTTTGGATTGGCTAAAAAAATACTAGTCGCTAGTGGCTATTGGCTAATTACTTCTCAGGATCCTTTCGAAGCTGGCCTCGCCGCTTGGATGCTTAAAAAAATATATAAAATCCCACTTCAAATTCAGATTCATACAGATTTTTTAAGCCCATATTTTTGGAAAGAATCTTTGATTAATAAATTAAGGGTTTTATTAGCTAAATTTTTAATTCCCCGAGCCGATGGTATCCGCGTAGTTTCCGAGCGCATCAGGGCTTCACTAGTGGCTAGTGCCTGCCTGCCGGTAGGCAGGGCTAATTCGCTAGCCCCTATTACTGTTTTGCCAATCTTTATTGACGTGAAAGCTATCAAGAATGCTCCTATCAGCATTGATCTTCACAAAAAATATTCCCAATTCGATTTTATTATTTTAATTGCTTCTCGGTTAACAAAAGAAAAAAATATCGGCTTGGCTATTGAGGCTATGTCGGAATTGGTCAAAAAGTATCCAAAACTCGGCCTTGTCGTTGTCGGCTCTGGTCCCGAGCATAAGGCGCTACAAAAGTTAATTGTTAAAGGTCAATCGTCAAATGTTGTAATTGAGCCTTTTGTTTCCCAAGATACATTATTTTCATACTACAAGACCGCCGACTTATTCCTATTAGCGTCTAACTACGAGGGCTATGGCCGAACAGCTATTGAGGCTATGGCGGTTGGTTTACCCGTTGTTATGACCGATGTTGGTCTTGCTGGGGAGACCTTGGTAAATGAAGAAAATGGGGTTGTGGTGCCCGTAGGAGATAGGGAGGCTATAGTTGATAGTATTAGCTCATTAATTACTGACAAAAGCAAAAAAGACAAGCTTAGCACCAATGCCCTTAAAACTGTTGAAAAATTAATAACAAAAGATCAATATTTGGAGTTGTATAAACAATTAGCAGAAAATTGTTTATGAAATTATTAATTATTACGCAGGCCGTAGATAGAAATAATCCAGTTTTGGGTTTTTTTCATCGTTGGATTGAAGAATTTTCAAAACATTATGAAAAAGTCACTGTAATTTGCTTAGAAAAAGGCGAGTACAATTTACCCGGTGTCAAAGTCCTATCTCTTGGCAAGGAAGAATTTATTCGTAGTCATTCGTATTATTCGCATGTAATTCGTAGATTGGTATCACTTTACAGGTTCTATAAATACATTTGGCAAGAGCGTAAAAATTATGATCAGGTTTTCGTGCATATGAATCAGGAATACGTTCTTTTGGGCGCTAAATTATGGTGGTTGATGGGTAAAAAAATAATGCTTTGGAGAAATCATCCGAGGGGTAGTTTATTGACTAGTTTAGCAGTATTTTTATCTCATAGAGTTTTTTGCACTTCAAGATATTCATACACAGCTAAATTTAAAAAGACCGAAATTATGCCGGTTGGAATCAATACCGATTTATTTAAGAGAAAACCTGAAATTAAAAAGATACCAAACTCTATTTTATTTTTAAGTAGAATTTCTCCTATTAAAAAACCGGATTTATTAGTTAAAGCCTTGAATTTATTGAATAAAGATCTAATTGATTTTAACGTTTTAATGGTTGGCGATCCGCTTCCTAGGGATAGACAATATTATGAAGATATAAAAAATAAAATAAGAGAATATGGATTAGAAAGTAAAATAAAATTAAGCGGCGGTGTTAAAAATAGCGAAGCTGTAGATTTTTATAATAAATATGAAATTTTTGTAAATCTTACGCCTACTGGTAGTATGGATAAAACAATTTTTGAGGCTATGGCTTGCGAGTCTTTAGCATTAATATCTAATAAATCTTTAGAGGGAAAAATAAATAACAAATTAATCTTTCGAGATCAAGATTTTAAAGACTTGGCAGATAAATTAAAGAATATTCTAACTTTACCTGCAATAGATAAAGAAGAGTTGGGAAAAGAGCTTAGAAATTATATACTCAAAGAACACGGGCTAGATTTACTTGTTAAGAAAATATTTAGATAATATTTTAACATGACTACTTATAAAAAATTTATAAATGAAAAAATAGCCATTATCGCCCAAGAAAAAGAAGTTTTGGATATTGGCGGAGGTGGAAGATTTACAAAATGGTTAGCAGAATATGAGGATTTGTTTCTAAATAACAACTACAGGACCTTTGATTTTGATAAAACTACCGGGGCAGACATAGTGGGCGATATTCATAGAATTCCTTTAAAAAATGAAAGTATTGGTGCGATTATATGTAGCTCTGTTTTAGAACACGTGGAAAATCCCATGCTTGCCGTAAAGGAAATGTATAGAATTTTAAGACCAAACGGAAAATTATTTGTTTATGTGCCATCTATTTACCCATATCATGCAAGAAAAGGGCACTATTCTGACTATTGGCGTTTTTTTGACGATACTTTACGGTTAATGTTTAAAGATTTTTCTAAGGTCGAAATCGTTAAAAGCGGAGGTTATTTTAGGGTTCTATTTTTCTTTTTTCCAATGCAACATCGCCTGCGTTTTATCATTGATCCCTTTGCTGAATTTTTAGATAAAATTTTTAAAACTGAAAATAAAACAACTACTGCTGGTTATTATATTTATGCCATTAAATAACTCCTTAAATTCAATAAAAAATATTTATGAAAGACATCATGCCAACAAAGACAGGCGTGGTTTTTCTATTTTAGAAAAAGAAAGGGGCGCTTTATTAAAACAATATATAGGGGTAGGTAAAAAAATTCTTGATATTGGGTGTCGAGATGGATCGCTTACTAAATATTATATCGTGGGCAATAAGGTCCTGGGGGTTGATATAGATAGCGATCTACTTAACGATGCTTTGAATAATTTAGGAATTGAGATTATGGTAATGGACTTAAATGGAGAATGGAATGAATTAGGAGATAGGAAATTCGATGTAATTGTGGCGGGGGAAGTGCTAGAGCATCTATACTATCCTGAAAATATTTTAAATAAAATTAAAAAGCATTTAAATACAAACGGTATATTCATTGGTTCTGTGCCGAATGCCTTTAGTTTAAAAAATCGTTTTAGGTATTTATTTGGAACTAAAAAATATACACCATTGGAAGACCCGACCCATATTAATCAGTTTTCTTATAATGAAATCGATAATTTATTATCTAAGCATTTTAACAGGGTAAATATAGCTGGATTAGGAAAATATAAATTTTTGGCAAAACCCCTCCCTAATTTTTTTGCTTTTGATATATTTTTTATTTGTAAAAATGAATAATTTATATAATAAAAAAATATTATTTGTAATAAACAATCTTTCTCGTGGTGGGGCGGAGCGTCAAAAAGAATATATTTAATTTGCCTATAGCAGAAAAAGAGATATTGGGAAAAGAATTAAGAAATTATATACTCAAGTAACACGGACTGGATCTTTTAATAAGAAAAATAATATAAAAAACCGATTATATATGTTTAGAAAAACAATATACAGCATTTATTTTTATCTAGTAATTCTCATCGTACTTAATATTTTTATATCAGTATTTTATATTTCTCCGGGCTATGAAATTGCCAAGGATGCCATTACTTATCGCGATGCCATTAGTTTTTTGAAGGGAGATCTAGTTGATGGTCGGCCAATATACAATAGGATTTTAACCGCTCCTTTAATGCTAATTTCCGCAAGAGTCGTTGATTTTTTTACGAATAATATCTACGGAAGCATGGCCATCATCAATACCGCCTTTTATTTTTTAATCGTTTTTGTTTTTTATAAATTAGCTTTGGAGATTTTTGAAAATCGTAGAACCGCTTTTTTCTCTTCTATTTTATTTTTCTGCAATTATTATCTTATCAATATTGAAAATGCTTTTCTTACCGACATGGCAGGGCGTTTTTTTCTCATTTTAACTAACTTGTTAGCCGTAAAATATTTTTTAAGGCGGGAAAATACATATTATTATCTAGCTATTTTATCGTCCGCTATCGGCGTATTTTTTAAAGAATTCGGAGGTTTGGGGATAATTAGCTTGGCGTGCTTAATACTCCTTTCGGAAGTAAGTTGGAAAGAAAAAATAAAAAAGATATTAGCGGCTAGCGCGTTGTTTTTGGCGCCACTTCTGATTTACCATTCGTGGTTTTATTTTCATTTCAATTTCTCTTATTTTAACTGGTATCAAAATAATATTGATACCTATATTTATGATCCTGCGGTTTACGGACTTGCACCGTTTATAAAAGTTATGGGATGGTTATTTTTGGCGGGGTGGCCTATTTTTCTGTTCGGGCTACGCAAGGTTTTTACCAATTTGGATATTAAAAATAAAATAATTTTACTTGGTTTATTGCCCGCCTCACTTTCTTTTTTTGCTTGGCCGGTATTTATGCAAAGAACTGCTTTTGTATTGGTTCCGTGGCTGTCATTGATCGCCGGTTACGGCTTAAGTTTTGTAAAAAATAAATATATAATAATTATAGTATTAAGTTTTTATTTATTAGTTAATTATAATCTTGAAAGATTACTCCCTATAATCAATATTTCTCTTTAATTTTTGCTATAATATTATCCATGCATAAACTATCAATAATTATTCCGGCTTATAACGAAAAAAATACGATAGAAGAAATTTTAAAGCGCATTAAGGCGGTTGATTTGATGGGCTTAGAAAAAGAAATAATCGTGGTGGACGATGGCTCTAATGATGGTACAAGAGAGATTCTAAAAAATATTCCAGGTATAAAATATATTTTTCACGAAAAGAATGTAGGAAAGGGAGGGGCAGTAAAAACCGGTTTTCAGCATGCTGCTGGAGATATTTTAATTATTCAGGATGCAGATTTAGAATACGATCCAAATGAATATTATGAAGTTATAAAACCAATTTTAGAAGGAAAAACTGAGGTAGTTTTAGGATATAGGATTATGCCCGGGAAAGATTTAAGAAGGCATAAATCTTTGTATTGGCTGAGTTGGTTTGGTAATCATATAATTACTTTATTAACCAATGCTTTATATTCGAACAACGCCAAGGAATACGAGGCTTGTTATAAGGCGTTTACTAAAAAATTGATTGATAGTACACCTATCGAAACTAATGGCTTTGAATATGACAATGAATTGGTTTGTAAGGTTTTAAAAAAAGGATATAAGACCTTTAATGTACCCGTACATTATTATCCTAGAAATTATGAAGAGGGAAAGAAGATAAATTGGAAAGATGGGTTTAAAATACTTTGGACCATAGTTAAATATCGATTTATAGATTAGTAAAAAAAACACTGTACAAACACTTGCAATATTAGTCAATCTTTGTTAGCATAAGTCAATACTTGTTCCTTAACATTGTTTTAAATTTCTCGGTAAGAGGAGGTTTTATGGAAAAAAGAATATGTCTAATCATAACCCCCTCGCCATTTTTATTGGATGAGCGGGTATTTATGAGTCTGGGTATCTTGAGGATTGCCGCGGTTTTGGAGGCCAGTGGATCTTCGGTGGATGTTTTAGATCTCTCTGGGATTTCGAACTTTGAGAGTGTTGTTAGGGATTATATCCAAAGATCAGGAACTCTGTTTTTTGGAATAACCACTACCACTCCCCAATTGCCATCGGCTGTTGCGATTACCAAGTTAATAAAAGAGCTCAGTCCGCGGTCGCGTGTTATTCTCGGTGGACCGCATGTCACCTTGATCAACTCGGCTTACAAACTGGAAAAGAAAAACGGTTTGTCGGGAAGAGCTACTCGTGCTATGGACTTAATGAGGGATTGTTTTGATGTCCTTGTGGCTGGCGATGGAGAAAAATCGATATTTTTGGCGTTAGAAAAAGATGTTCCAAAAATTATTGATGCCGACGAGCTTGATTCAAATCTTTTTATTAACCATCAGGATGAATTACCTGTTCCCGCCCGCCATCTGGTTGACGTGTCTAGTTACAAATACTCTATCGACGGCGAAAGGGCTTTGAGCTTGATCAGTCAGCTGGGTTGCCCATTTGGTTGCGGTTTTTGCGGGGGACGTAATTCGCCTTCGTTTCGGAGGATCAGAAGCCGATCAACGGAAAGCGTTGTGGCCGAAATGGTCCATCTTTATAAAACATATGGAATAAAAGGTTTTATGTTCTATGACGATGAGCTTAATGTCAGTCCGAAAATGATCGAATTGATGAAGGCTATAAAAGATGCGCAGGTTAAACTGGGTGTTGAATGGCGCCTTCGTGGATTCTTAAAATCTCAGCTTTTCAATGAAGAGCAGGCTAAGATCATGTACGACGCCGGCTTCCGCTGGCTTCTTATTGGTTTTGAGTCTGGTTCAAAGAAGATCTTAGAGAATATCAATAAAAGGGCTACGGTAGAGGATAATACGCGATGCATGGATATCGCTCATAAATACGGATTAAAGGTGAAGGCTTTGATGTCTATTGGCCATCCGGGCGAATCAATGGAAACTATCCTAGAAACGCGCGATTGGCTTTTAGCGGTCAGACCCGAAGACTTTGACGTGACTATGATTACGGTCTACCCTGGCAGTCCATATTATGATGAGGCAATTCTTAATTCCGATGGTCACTGGGCCTATTCATGTAAAAACAGCGAGCGACTATATCAGATCGAAATCGATTATATGGAGACCGCTGAATATTACAAGGGAGATCCGAATGGCGGATATAAGTCGTTTGTTTTCACTGATTTTCTTTCAACAGAAAAATTGGTGGAAATGCGCGATTCATTGGAAAGGGATGTTAGGGAAAAACTTAAAATTCCTTTTAATCCTTCGAATTTAGCTCTGCGTTATGAGCATTCGATGGGTCAGACGGAAATCCCTAAACATATATTAAGAAGTTCACCGAGAAAAAATACCCCCGAGGCTTAGGCTGGAGGGGTATTATTTTTTTAGCTTTATTGTTAAAATAAGATACTATTTATGGTAACGATAAAGAAATCCCATTTTCAAGAAGAGGAGCCTATTTTAGAGGGCTTTTTAAGTAATTTTAGGTTTAATAAGATTATCAAATATATTTCTGAAAATTCTAAGGTTTTAGATATGGGGTGCGGCTATAATTGCCGTTTCCTGAGGAAAATTGAAGAAAGAATAGCATGTGGAGTTGGTATAGATGTATCAGTGAGTAAAGAAGATTTTGGGTCAAAAATAAAATTAGTAAATTGCGATTTAAATAGAATGCTTCCTTTTGAAAATGGGGAATTTGATGTTGTAGTTTCTTTAGCTAATTTGGAACACTTAGAAAATCCAACAAAAAACGCCAAGGAAATATTCAGGGTGTTAAAGCCGGGTGGATTATTGCTTTTAACATCCCCTTCTATTTACGCTAAGCCGGTTTTGGAATTCCTGGCTTTTAAATTAAAATTAGTAAACACGGAAGAGATAATGGATCATAAAAATTATTTTAATAAAAGTGTTTTGTTTGATATTTTAAAAAAAGCTGGTTTTTCCTATATAAAACATAATTATTTCCAATTATTTATGAATAATTTTATATATGCTAGAAAATAATTTAAAAAAAAATATTATTTATAATAAATGGATTTTATTTATTCTGCTGATTTCTTTTGGGTTGAGTTTTTTTTATTCTTTTTATTATCAAATAAAACCACAGGTCGATGCTCGGGCTTATGACATTATTGCTCAAAACATTGTTAATGGGAATGGATACAGAGAAAATCTTGATGTTCATATAAAAAATGATATAGCTATTGTTAGAGCTGGACCGATATACGAATTTTTCTTAGCTGGAATTTATAAGATTTTCGGACACAGTTATCCGGCGGTTTGGATTTTACAAGCAGTTTTACATGCAGCTTCCGCATACTTAATTTATTTAATTTGTTTATTGGTTTTTGCGGATTTAGAAAATAAGAAGAAAATAGCGCTCTGGGGTGCTGCTATTTTGGGATTTTATCCAGATTTAATAGAGATTTCGGCTATGTTAATGACCGAAACTCTTTATATATTCTTGATATGCCTATTCTTATACTTATTTTTTTTGCATATGCATAATAATAAAAAAATAACATTTATTATTTTTTCGGTGGTTTTTGGTCTAGCCGTCCTTACGCGCCCCCCCGTCTTTTTCCTAATTCCGGTTATATTTTTATATTTTTTTAAAAAAAGACAATTTATTCAAATACTATTTTTCGGAATAATACTAATAGGTGTTTTGGCTCCATGGGCCATTAGAAATTATTATGCCTATGATAAGTTAATGCCATTTGGCGCTGGCGGTGCTTATAATTTCTGGATTGGAAATTATAGCGGGGGCGGTGGAGAGCAGGAACCGAGTCCTGAAGCGGGAAGTTTTTTTAAAAACAATTCCGTTGTAGATTCATATGAAGAATCAACGAGCCAGTTTAAGAGCTTTGTTTTAAATTATCCAGGAGAGTTTACAAAGTTAACATTACTAAGAGTAAATAAATATTTCAGCATTTTAAGGCCAATGGGTTTTTGGTTTTATACTTCCGGTTGGCGGCAGGCCTTATTTGTGCTTGGTTCTTTCATCTTTTCCTTGGCAGTATTCATTTTAAGTTTTGGGGGCATTTTAAGATCCTATAAATTAAATAATATATATATAAAGTATTTGCTTGCGTTTACAATATTTACGCCCTTAATTCTTTTTATTACCGTAGTTGAAACCAGGTATCGTTTTCAGATTTATCCCTTTTTAGCTATTTTTGCCGCTCATTATATTTCACTATTTGAATTAGATAAAAAATTATGGTTTAAAAACTTATTAGTGCCATCTATAGTTATATTATTAATTGGCTTGGTTGATGGATTGTTAAATTTTAATAGTTTTAAGGATAAAATTTTTAGCCATTTTGACTGATTTTAATTTATGAGGTTATTGATCTTACTCAAACTTTAGATTTAGGCCAATATTAATTCCAACTTAGTAAAAATGAAAGAAAAATTATTGCCGTTAAAAAAATATAGGGAATTATTTAAGATATCGCCTATTTGTACAGTGGACATTCTTTTTTTTAATAAGGATATGACTAAAATCTTACTTTTTAAAAGAATCAACGAACCATTAAAGGGTATTTATTTTTCTATCGGCGGAAGATTACTTAAAAATGAAACATTTTCAGACGGGGCGGTAAGACAAGGCATGCGAGAAGCTAAAATAAAGATCATAAAAAATAAATTAATTTGGGGCGGGGTTCAAGAAGAAATCCATCCAAATTCAATTTTTGATGGAATCTCTTATCACGCAGTTGCTATTTTTTACGCCTATTTGGTAGATGAAAACAAATTTAAACCAAATATGGACGATCAGCACAGTGAATATAAATGGTTTTCAGTTAAGAATAGAAAAATACACCCATATATCAAGGCAAGGATTAAAATAATTTTAAAAAATTATGGAAAAAGAATCTAAAATTTATGTAGCCGGTCATTTGGGCCTTGTTGGCTCTGCAATTGTAAGGGGATTGAAAAATCGAGGTTATACAAATCTTATTTTAAGGACCAGGCAAGAGCTTAACTTACTCGATTCCGGTGCAGTAGCTGACTTTTTTAATACAGAAAAGCCTGATTTTGTTTTTTTAGCAGCTGCAAAAGTGGGCGGGATTATGGCCAATAAAAATTATCCCGCTGATTTCATTTATGACAACCTAACTATACAGACAAATGTTATTAATAACGCACATTTGAATAAAGTAAAAAAATTATTATTTCTGGGAAGTTCCTGTATTTATCCCAAATTATGTCCACAGCCGATTAGAGAAGAATATTTATTAAGTAGCGATTTAGAATCATCAAATAAGGCGTATGCCATAGCGAAGATAGCCGGTATTGTTACCTGCCAATCTTATAATCAGCAATATGGTACTAATTTTATTTCTGTAATGCCGACGAATCTTTATGGGCCAAATGATAATTTTGATTTGAATACTTCGCACGTGCTTCCCGCCCTGATCAGGAAATTCCATGATGCTAAAGTTGGTAATCGGGACGAAGTGGTACTTTGGGGGAGTGGAATTCCTAAAAGAGAATTTTTACACGTTGATGATTTGGCAAATGCCTGTATTTTTTTAATGGATAATTATAATAGTTCTGAGATCATCAATATTGGGACAGGAGAAGATGTTTCGATTAAGGAATTGGCAGAGATGATAGGGAAAATAGTCGGATATAGCGGCAGGATCATCTGGGACGCCTCTAAGCCCGATGGCACTCCAAGAAAATTATTAGATGTCAGTAAGATTAATAATTTGGGCTGGAAATACAATATAAAACTTATTGATGGATTAAAAATGACCTACGAGCAGTTTAAAAGTATAAATAATTAATTCAACACAATGAAAATATGTTATTTTGGAATATATAATCCCGATTTCTCACGTAATAAAATTTATATAAATGGTTTACGCAAAAATGGAGTTGAGGTGATCGAGTGTCGTGCTAATACACGGGGGTATTTAAAATATTGGAAACTTTTTTTAAAACACTGGAAAATCCGAGATGCGTATGATGCTCTTATAGTAGGCTATCCCGGTCATATCGTAGTGCCACTTGCCAAGATTATTTCCAAAAAAATAGTCGTGGCAGACTTATTGGGTTCCTTGGAAGATGCGGAAGTTAATTCGCATGACCCATCTCTTTTTAAGAAAATAAAAGCTAAATTGGCTGATTGGCTAGCAGTAATTTTTGCAGATATTATTTTATTGGAAAGTGAAGCTCAAAAAGAATTTTTTATTAAAAAATTTGGTAAAAAATATAAATATCGCGTGGTGTATACTGGGGCCAGCGAAGAATTTATTAGAAAGAGCGGCTATTCATTGGGAGGATCAAGCACTGAAGAAGAAAATAAAAAATTTAAAGTTTTATTTCGTGGTAGATTAACCCCAGAATCTGGTATAGGATATATATTAAAATCTGCTCAAATTTTGAAGAAAGAAGATAAAATATCGTTTTTAGTATTAGGAGGGGGCCAATTGCTTTCTTTTGCTGGAAAAGAAATAAGAGAAAATAATTTAACCAATGTAGAGCTTGTATCTAAATTCTTATCTTACGAAGAACTTATTGGGCTAATAAAAAAATCTGATTCTGATTTATCTTTGGGACAGATAGAAAATAATCCAAGATTAAATCGTACTATTCCGCACAAGGCCTTTGAATCGTTTGCTCTTGGCATACCCTATCTGACTGGAGATGCTCCTGCTATACGAGAACTAATTACAGAGGGGGAGACCGGCTTTTTAACTCCGTTAGTTGATTCGGAAAAATTAGCCGAGAGGATTAATGAGTTGTCGGTAAATAAAGATTTACTCCAAAAAGTTTCTCGAAATGCCCAAAAAATGTTTAATGAAAAATTAGCTCCAAGCATACTAGCCAAACAAATCATAGACATAATAAGTTAGTTTTAGGATTTTATGAATAAAGAATCCTCAGAAATTATTTGGCCTGTTTTTTTATCTAATTTTTCTTGAAGACTGCCACTATATACAAAACCCAATGGTTTTAATTTTTCATAAATATCATCGAAAAGTGGCTGATTGTCGTATAAAGCTATAAAAGAATTTTCGATTATGATCACCCTGGCTTTTTGGAGGGTTTCTTTGCCACCCTCTATTACTTTGTCTTCAAAACCCTGAACGTCAATTTTTATTAAAATTTGTTCGTCAACAGTCAAATTTAAATCCTTAGCAACATCATCAAGTTTTTTTACGGTGATTTGCTCGGGTTTGTTTTCTTTGGTATGGGGAAAAAGGGTTTTGTGAATATTGGCCATTTCTAAAATTGAAGAGCTGGGAGTGTAAGAACTTTTATTCATTTTTAAGTTTTCATTTTTATCACCCAAAGCAAAATTGAAGGCTTTAAAATTTCTATCTTCCTTCATATTTTCTTCAAGTTTTTCAAAGCATTCTTTTATTGGTTCAAATGAGTATATTTTAACTCCCGGTAATTTTTCTCGTATTTCTTTGGCAAATTGACCTATATTTGCGCCTATATCCAAAACGGTTTTTATACTCAGTGAGTGAAAATATTTATACTTATCTACCCCGGGGAAATATCGATGGAAATCAAAACCAGTTTTTTGAATCAATTTTCTTAATATTGTTTTCATTTGTTAAAATATTTTTTTCCAGATTTTTTGCTTAATAATTCTTAGAATTCCTGGGTGTGGAACAAATCCATATTTCCAATTTTGGTCAATCAAAACAAGCTCATCGTAAGACTTTTGCAAAGCTTTTGTATAATCATTATAGATTTTTTCATTATACACACAAATCGGATAGGGTTTTATTTTATCTTTTCTATCCAAATACATTTTTAAACCATGGAAGTGATAACATACAAGAGGATCTTCGTCGACCCAAAATGAGCTACTAGCATCTTGGGTTATATTATACCTTCCTATATTCCATGTTCCCATATTTATACCCTTGTCCGGTAAATCTAATACACCGGGAAATTCTTTTTTCCAACTATCAATATACATTTGGTCTGTATGCCACCCATTTATATAGTCGTGCCATAGATAGCACCAGTTGATGCATTGTTTTGCCCATTTATGTATGCACGCTTTCGAAGTTTCGTTTATGCGAAATGTTATGAAGCCCCCGTTGTAATATCCGACTTCCGGTATAAGTCTTTCTTTTTCTTTAGGGAATTTATGAGGCGTAAGAAATATGGAGTATTTTGTGTTGTTTTTTTCTTTTTCTATAAACTTTTTTATAGGATGGTAGAAAAACATGTCTACATCCGTGAGTATCAACAGATCGCCTTCTTCAACTTTTTTTGAATTGATTAAATAAGATAGAAAGTTGGATTTCGAAGTCATTGCAAATTCTATATTGTTTCTCTCTAATTTTGTTGCCACAAGCTCTTTATTTTTCAGTTCCTCTACAGAAATACAAGATACATTTGGCAAGTTTATTTTTTCCATTATTAGTTTTGTCTGATCGTCCAGACAAAGAAACCAGAAGTTGGCCCCTTTTATATACGGTAAAATGGATTTGTATGTTGTTAGGGCTCGCGCAACAAAGTTTTTATCAAAAGCAGAGGCTATGTGTATTTTCATAATGCTTATTTAAAAATTAGTGATGATAGCGTCTTGTTTTGGCTTCTATATAGCAAAAATTATTTGGTTCCTTCCTTAAAATTTTTAAATCATATCCCAACGAAGAAAGAAGATATACGACATTAAACATATTCGTTATTGAATGAATTTCTATAAACAAAATCGGCTTCTTTTTAAGTAATGTATTTTTGGCGCCGAGAAGCACCAGATATTCCGCTCCTTCTACATCTATTTTTATAATATCTGGCAAATCAGTTATCCCGAGTTCTTCTCTAAAATAATCCATCCGTATTGTTTGTGTTTTTGATTTGGAGAATCCTTTTTCTGTATATACGTCTTTGTGCCAAAAAGGATCGGCGCTCTCTATAAAATTTCCTGAACTTCTACCGCTCTCTATGTCATTATTCACATTAAATTCCACCACTTCTGATTTATTTGAAACTGCAACATTGAAGACTTTTACCCTTTCATTTAAGTCTTTATTTTCACTGAGTATTAGATTAAATCTTTCAAAATTAACAGGATTCGGCTCAAAAGAGTAAACCTTGCCATTATTTCCTACTAATTTTGCAAAATATAAAGAATGAAATCCTATATGAGCCCCTATATCGAATATTATTTTACCCTCGGGTTTCATTGTTTTTAGTGTGTCAAAAAGGAAGGCATCATAAGTGCCGACCATCATTTTTCTTTGCCATGAACCAGTAGGGTCGAAAAACATTTTTACGCTATTCATGGGATGATATGATAAGATGTTCCATATTGGTTTATACACTTTTTTACCTATTATGACATTTTTAATCAAATTATAAAAAAACGGAGGGATTAAATTTTTTGCAAGATGTATAAGTTTATTTTTAACTATGCTCATATGTATATTTATTACTTTAATTTTTGGACGCAAGAGTTTGTCATACCTCTTATCTGGCACTAACGGTCCCGGGTTGTGAATTAGGGGAAAGTCGAGCCCTTCTCTTGGTACGAGTAATGGAGACTCTATTGCTATAGTGTGAGTTGCATCTGCTCCAAATCCTAAATTTTCTATCAAGTTTTTTGAGGGGAGAACAGATAGTTGTCCATGAAGTAGGCGATATGCCTCCCACTGATAATCCCATGTATCTTTCTTACCGTGGAATGTTTGCTCATAGAGTCTTTGTTTATAATTCCACAAATAACGATCGCCTATGGCTTTTTTAATTTTCTTTTGGTTTTCTTTATTCTCCCAGATTTTCATCGATATCTCATATTGTCTCCACGACCTCCGCCATGATGCCCAACCCCAGAGACCACCATATTTAGAATATGTATATGAATAAGGAAGCGGTGAAGTTCCTTCTATATTATATCCGCTTATCAGTGCTACTTTTTCTTCATTTTTATAACGAGCCAACATTTCCTCACAGAAAGTAAAAAAAGATTGATCGGGCAGGCAATCGTCCTCTAGTATAATTCCCTCTTCCACATTATCAAAAAACCAAGTTATACCGGTTGTTGCGCCCAGCTTACATCCCAGATTTTTTTCTTGGAATAAGGTTTTAACTTCGCATGGCCAATCAATATTTTTTATTGCTTCTCTGGCTAATCTGCATTTTTCTATATCTTCTGGTCTGTTGGCCCTGGGTCCATCACCAGCTATAAAAAGTTTTTCCGGTTTGGCATTTCTAATTTCTTTAAACACCTTTTGTGTTTGTTCCGGCCTATTAAAAATAATAAATAATAAAGGAGTTTTCATATTTTTTTATAAAAAGCCGTGTAATTGAGTTTGTTAAATAGAGTATAACCAGTTTCTCTTAAAAATTTGTATGTTTTTGACTGGCTGGGATTAGAAATATCAAGCTCCTGATCCTCTATGGCAATTATTTTGGGAGAGTATTTTTCCCAGTCATTTGAGTTTAAAACTTCTAACTCATGACCTTCAACATCAATATTCATGAAATCAATTTTACTACCGGATGCGTATTTATCCAATACTTCTTTAAGAGTAAAAACTTGGACATTGATTATCTGCGGTTTACCGAATTTTGCTTCTTGCTTTAAGGCAACTCCCTCTTCAAAAGTGTTAACTGCCCCTTTTTGGAACATAAAATATTTTATTTCTCCGGCTTCATGAGATATGCCAGCATTGATATTTATATCTCGACGCCTTTTCTTAAAAAGCTTTTTCATGCCAGGGATTGGATCAATATTTATGCCTGACCAACCTTTTTGATAGAGCAAATAAGTGTTTGAGAATCTTTTGGGGTGGTGCGCTCCTATATCAACATAAAAACCGTTGTAATTTTTTTGAAAAATATTTTTTATAATTATATCTTCACCAAACTGAGAATGGTAAATATTTTCGTAACCGTATTTAGATATAAGTAAAAACCTTATTATAAAATCTGGAACAAAAAATAATATTTTCTTAATAAAATTATTCATAAATCATTAATTATATATGAGTCCATTGACCCTCAATATCAATTATTGAGTTCGGCTCGGTTTTATAACCCATTTTTATGTATTCTTCTTTTGGGAGAATTTCAAAAGATCCTACTGGATTTTTAGGCCAATCTGATTCTAGTCCATTTACCAAAACTCTAGCTCTGACATTATAAATGCCCGGTGTGAGTTTTAATTCCTTTATATTAAATATAATATTTCCAGAATGGTTTATTTTTTCAATATTTTCTTTTGTATAAGAACTATAAATAGTGGATATGGTTATGGCATTTTTTTCTATTGAAAATCCCATATCGACATCGTGTACGTTTTTTGGTTCATTGCATGCATATGAGAAAACAAATTTTATTTTGGAATCATTCCTAATATTATTTATCCTATTTCCTTTTATATCTTCAATATGAAAAGAGCTTAATTTAATTTTTCCATCCCCCCGCCTTTTTATATTGGAATTTAAGTTAATTATTTCTTTATTATATTTATCCCTGTATATTTTTAATGCTTCAATAGTACTTCCACAAAATACAATTTTTCCTTCCCTCAATAATATTGTTTTAGAACAAAGTTGTTGAATAGCTTCCATATTGTGACTGACAAATAAAATAGTACGGCCTTGAATTTTTGTAATTTCATTCATTTTACCCAAACATTTTTTTTGAAATTCGGCATCTCCGACGGCGAGGACTTCGTCAATGATTAAAATGTCCGGTTCCATATGGGCGGCTACTGAGAAAGCCAAGCGCACATACATTCCGCTTGAGTAATGTTTGACCGGGGTGTCTAAGAATTTTTCTATTCCGGAAAATTCAACGATTTGGTTAAATTTTTGTGCAATTTCTTTTTTTTTCATTCCTAGGATCGCGCCATTGAGAAATATATTTTCTCTCCCCGTTAGCTCTGGATGAAAGCCTGTGCCGACCTCAAGCAGGGAACCCACTCGGCCTCGCAAAATTATTTCTCCTGTCGTAGGGGGAGTGATTTGAGAGAGTATTTTAAGGAGGGTTGATTTACCGGCGCCATTTGCTCCTATAATACCAATGACTTCACCTTTTTTAACTTCAAAATTAATATCTTTCAATGCCCAAAATTCTTCTTTGGTTTCAAGGCCGGCTGCTTGTTTGATCTTTGTTTTCAGAAAAGAAAAAGGAGATTTGATGACATTCGTCAAGACATCGCGTAGAGTAACGTATCCGCCTCTCTGGTGGGCGATATTGTATTTCTTTCCAATATTTTTTATCTCAATTATAGATTGTTCCATTTTTTATATTATATCCGCGAAATACCTTTCTGTTTTCTTAAAGATGTATATGCCAAAAATCATAAGCACAAGCGATTCTGTCAGTGAAATATTTATTAGTAACCAATTAATTGGAGTTGTTCCTAAAATAGCCGCTCTGGCATTTTGGATTACCCCCATCATTGGATTGAGCGCTAGAAGAAAAGAATATTTTCCGGCAATTGAAGCGGGATAAATAACGGGCGTTACAAAAAGCATTATTTGTATAAAAAATGGAAGGGCGTACCTAACATCTCGATATTTAACGTTTATAGATGCCAAAAAGAGCCCAAGTCCGACAGAGGCCATAAATGTAATGAGAAGGAGTGGGGGTAAAATCAAAAGCCCCGAAATATGCGGCGTGTATCCATAATAAACCATGAGACCTATCAGTATTACGGCGGCGATTATAAAATCTATAAATTTTGTCATTACACTGGAAATTGGCAAAACTAATCTAGGGAAATAAACCTTTGTAATTATAGCTTGATTACTTATCAGGGTGTTGCTGGTGTCCGAGAGAGCTGTTGAGAAAAATTGCCAAAACAAAAGACCAATATAAACAAAAATAGGATAGGGAACTCCGTCAGACGGTATTTTGGCAAGTCCGCCAAAAAAAATGGAAAAAACTACCATTGTGATAAAGGGTTGAAAAACAGCCCAAGCAATACCTATAAAAGTTTGTTTGTAGCGTACCTTGAGATCGCGCCATGTAAAAAAGTATAAAAGTTCTTTGTATCGCCATATTTCGCGAACATCCTCAAAACTAAACATTTTTTTGGGGCGGATGATGGTTTCTTTGATTGTATTTGATTGGTTCATATTGATTAGAAAATTATATCAGATAAACTATTTTTTTCTATGTGTTTTTTTATATACCCCCGTACCTAATTAATTTCTATACTATTATTAAACATAAATTATATAGCGTATGTTTCTAATTATACAAACTATGTATCCGTAAACTCAACTTTATAAAGTTGGATCATTTTTGACTAACTTTATAAAGTTAGGAGAATTGGCAGGTGTTTGTGTAATTAGAGTTTTTGCTCGATATATTCCTTGAAAGTTAAAACCCTATCACTATCTTCTGGATTAAGGAGGAGGGGAAGCACTTCACTCAATAATTCTTTCATATTTTTTTAAGTAGTTCTTTGCTTATGATACGTTGCCCAACTCGATTGGTAATTAATCGTATCATTATGCTGGTATAAACGTATCAATATGATACGGAAAAGACGACTTTATATTTAAGGTAATAAAAAATCATTAATATATTACTTGAGAAGGGGCCTCTTCTGACGATTGATAATCGTCTATCAATCGCCTATCAATCGTCTATAATACGCTTATATTGATTCCTTAATTTTAGAAAATTAATAGAGATGGTTACTATTGAAAGATTGGGCAGGGGCAAGGAGACATATTATATGTTAAAATAATAATCATCTAATTACTTCTTATGGAAACCAATCTCAAAAACGCCTTGGCCTGGATCATAAAAATTGGTCTTTTCCTGGTCCCATTTATTCCGCTTTACATCGCCACGGGATTATTCTTTCCATTTATCACTGGAAAGGCCTTTATATTTAGATTAATTGTAGAAATAGTTTTTGCGCTTTGGCTTGTATTAATATTTTTCTATAAAGAATTTAGGCCGAAGAAAAATAGCTTGCTTTGGGCTGTGGCTATTTTTATTGGAATAGTTACTTTGGCTACTATTACGGGTGTAAATACACTTAGGAGTTTCTGGTCTAATTTTGAAAGAATGGAGGGCCTGGCCATGTATATTCATTTATTTGCTTACTTCTTGGTGCTTGGCAATGTATTAAAAAAGAGAGATTGGTTTGTTTTTTTTAATGTCTTTATAGTTTCCGGTTTAATTGAGGGTTTTTATGGACTGCTAGAGAAGATGGGCAGAATAACCGGCTCATCTCAGGGCGGGTTTAGAATAGACGGTACAATTGGCAACCCGACCTATCTAGCCGCTTTTATGATATTTATCGTTGGTTTTTGTATTCTGCTATTTTTGAAAACAAAAAATATTTATGCACGAACGTATTATGCGCTTGCCGGATTGTTTTCTTTGATGATCATTTATTTCACTGCTAGTCGCGGTCCGGTTTTAGGTATTTTAATTGCTTTGGTTTTGGCGGGAATTGGTTATTTATTTTTCAAGAAAGCCGAAACAGACAATGAACAAAAAATCAAAACAATGTTGCTTGGGGGATTAATAACTTTAATTGTTCTTATTAGTGCAATTTGGGGTTTAAAAAATACTGATTCTGTAAAAAATAGCCAAACTCTTTCTAGGCTTACTAACCTATCTTTTTCGGAACAAACTATTACTTCCAGGTTTAGTATTTGGCAAATGAGTTTTGAGGCGTTTAAAGAAAGGCCTATTTTAGGGTGGGGTCCGGAAAATTATGTTGTTGTATTTTCTAAATACTACAGTCCGGAAATGTGGAAGCAGGAGCCATGGTTTGATAGATCACATAACATTGTTTTTGATTGGCTTATCAATGCCGGACTTCTTGGTTTATTAAGTTATCTGGCTATCTTCTTTTTTGCCGTTAGAGAGCTTTATAAACTTTATAAAAATAAAAAAATATCTTTTGAAGAATTAATATTAATTGTCGGAATTTTTGTGGCCTATTTTTTCCAGAATCTATTTGTCTTTGATAATATTGCCACTTATATTTCCTTCTTTGCTATTTTGGCTTGGATCTATAGTATATGCACTGAAGAGGAGACGAAAAATTTAGAAAGGGAGAAACCGGCTATGGATATTAATTATTTTCCGGTTGTTTTGTCCGTTGTTTTTTTGGTTATGTCTTTTTATGCATATCAAATGACTATCAAGCCATATCGAGAAAATAAATATTTAATTCAGGCAATGATCAGTGGCAATAGAAAAGATTTCTCATCGTCTTTTGATTATTATAAAAAAGCTTTGAGTTTAGGTGCTTTTTTGGGTAAAGACGAAGTTCTTAGTCAGCTCGTGAGTTCGGCTATGTCTGCGTTTAAAGATGCTGATTTAGAAAATAGTAAAAAACAAGAAATTTTTGAATTTACCGCAAAAGAATTGGAAGATGCAAAAGCTCAGAATTCTTTAGACCCAAGACCTTTTATATATGCCGGACTTTTTTATGATCTAGTAAATCAATCGGATATAGCCATTGAAAATATGTCGGCTGCGCAAAAAATTTCTCCTAAAAAACAGGATATAGCTATAGACCTAGCTGGTTTTTATATCAATTCAAAACAATATGATAAGGCTTTACCCATTTTAATTTCTACATTTGAATCAGATAAAGATTTTGCTAAGGCTAGAATTGCATTGATAGGGCTTTATATTTTGATGGGCGATCAAGCTAAGGCGGATCAGCTACTTACCGAGGGCTTTGGGAGATTGGACGTAACGGACAATTCCCTGATTAAAACTTATTATTTGACTCAACAATATGGAAGGATGATCGATATTTGGAAAGCTTATATTACTAGTGATCCCAAAAATCTTAATTATTATCAGAGTTTGGCTGGAGCCTATCTTTTAAATGGTCAAAAAGATTTAGCTGTTAAAGAATTGCAGAGAATTACTGAAATTGATCCATCAAAGGCATCCGAAGTAGACAAGTTGATTGAACAAGTTCAGCAAGAAAAATAATAATAAAGAGAGCAAATTAGTTTTAGTGGCAAAAGTTATCAACATCTGCAGTGCTGATAAATTGATGGGGGGAGGTATAATTAAGTTGTTAATTAAAAAAATAAATAATGTCGAAAAATAATCCGTTAATTGGCCTATCTAGCTGGAACGGAAATAAAAAATAAGTAATTTGTAATCAATAATTAAACATGAAAAGTCAAAAATTTGTTTCAGTTATATTATCAGTAACCCTCTCCTTTTTAGGAGTTGCTATTATAGCTTATGGGGCTACAACAATTGGCACTAGTATTCTTACCGGTGGCACCCTAGGTGTTACGGGCTTGTCCACGTTGGTAAATGCTACAACAACTCAGGTTTCTATATCTAATGTATTGTGGGTTGGTGGTAATGCCACAACAACTTCAGCTGGAAATTTTTCCACAAATGGAACATTGACTGTTACGGGAACCTCTAGTTTTACTGGTTTGGCTACAATGGTCAATGCTTCAACAACAGGTAATTTCTCCTCTGCTGGATCACTCTGGATCGGTGGCAATGCTACAACAACTTCTGCTGGTGCTATTTCTACACAGAGTTCATTAACTGTTCTTGGTACCTCTGGTTTTACCGGAAATGTAACTATGGTTAATGCTTCTTCTACTCAACTTTCTGTTGCTGGTGGTTTATGGGTAAATGGTTACGCTACGACTACTCCAGCTGGCGTAGTTGTGCCTGCTAATTATCCAACTGGAGCTACCCCGAGTTGTGGAGCTACGGAAACTGGTGGATTGACATATAATCTTACTAAAAAAGTTCTTTGTTTCTGTGATGGAGCTGGTACATGGAAAACTGCGACATCCACTACCCCGGCAGCTTGCTATTAAAATTTAGCAAATAAATAAATTATGAAAAAATACCTATCAATTATTGTCGGGTTGATGATGGTGCTTGGAATATCCCCGGTTTTTGCTGCTAATGATTTAACTATGTCTGCTAGTACCCAGATTTCAGTGGGCGGTTATATATTGCTTATTTATGGAGCCGATAGAGTTATCGATTCTTTAACGGTGAGTGACGGTAGTTTTAGCGTGACCCTATCTCCAAGCGCTTCATTTTCCGTCTCTTCTAGTGATAGAAAGAATTTTTCTGTCGGTGGCGCTAATGGCATAATTTCTGATGTGCAATGTACGGATAGTTTGTCGTCTGTAACTGTTTCGGCTCTAAGTACCAGCGTGGGATCAGAAAGCATTACGATTACTCCGTTATCAACAACTTGTGTTGCTTATAGTGGCGGAGGAGGTGGTGGCGGAAGTGTTTATGTTGCTCCAACTACTCAATCAGCTGTAAATCTTGGATTAGCTAGTAACTTTGTTATTTTATCTAAGTCTGGAATTTCAAATACTGGAACAAGTGCAATTACTGGAAATATTGGAGTTAGTCCAATTGCCGCAACTGCAATCACCGGATTTGGATTAACAATGGATTCTACAAATACATTTTCTAAATCTTCCTTGGTAAGCGGAAATGTATATGCATCTACTTATACTTCTCCTACTCCGGCTACTATGACTACAGCTGTAAGCAATATGGAAACTGCTTATACTGATGCCGCAGGAAGGACAAATCCTACAGCAACTGAATTAGGCGCTGGAAATATTGGCGGAATGACTCTCGCTCCCGGACTTTATAAGTGGGGAACGAATGTTACAATTCCAACCGATGTTACTCTTTCTGGTGGCGCAAATGATGTTTGGATATTCCAAATTGGGGGAAATCTTAATATTAGTTCTGGTAAGAAAGTTATTTTGAGTGGTGGAGCGCAAGCTTCAAATATTTTCTGGCAAGTCGCAGGACAAACAACTCTTGGAACAACTTCTGTTTTCAACGGAACCATATTAGATCAGACGGCGATTGTGATGAATACTGGCGCAACTTTGAATGGTAGGGCTCTCGCACAAACTGCGGTTACCCTCGATTCAAATATTGTTTCTAGTCCCGTTGCAGTATCGGCTCCAACTCCAGTCGTAGTTGTTACGACTCCAACTTCTAATAATTCTAACTCTTCAACTTCTGAGACTACTTCTCCTGCTACAATTGCATCTACAGTTACTTCAACAACTTCTACGTCACAGACTTCGGCTGTACCCGTTACTACAATAACCCTTACAGCTCCGTCTTATAGTTTTAAGGCGGCTTTAACTCTTGGATCAAAAGGAACCGATGTTACTGAATTGCAAAAAGTTTTAGTAGCTGGTGGATATCTAACTATGCCGTCTGGTGTAGCCTATGGTACCTTTGGAAATTTGACGCTTAATGCGGTCAAAAAATATCAAGAAGCAAAAGGTATTGCTATAGCTGGACAGCTTGGATATGGTAATGTTGGTCCAGCAACTCGAGCAAAGCTTAATGCTACAGTTGTAACTTCAACTACTGCCCCAGCGCAGACATCGTCTGCTTCAGTTGAGGCGTTGCAATCCCAACTTCGGGCATTACAGGCTCAACTCTTAATACTTCTTAGTCAGCAATTGCAGTTATTGAAAGGAGGTCAATAAGAGCAAAAGATCATTTATTAATTTAAAAAATCTTTAAAAGTTCCCCTCCGCCAGTTGGCGGAAGGGGATTTTTTATTGTTTAAAGCTTATTCATCATCCAAACCAAACCTCTACACTATAAAAGACTAATCCTGTATAGTGTGGGGGTTTTATATCATCTAAGTTGTAAATTTAAACCTTTTTGCAAAATAACAAATCTGTTATAATATAGACAATTTAGACAATTTAATGAACATGGACCTGAATACCGAGTTGATAAAAATAGACGGTATTGGACCGAAGTTTATTCCAAAGCTTACCAAGCTTAATATTAAGACGGTAAAAGATCTGCTTTGGCATTTTCCATTTAGATATGATGACTTTTCAAAAGTAATTCCAATTGCCGAGCTCAAGCCAAATCAACTGGCAACAATACAAGGAATAGTTAAAAAAATAGGATTGCGCCACACCTTTAGACAAAGGCTTGTTTTAGTTGAAGCTATTATTGTTGACGATACCGGTGGTGTAAGGGCAATGTGGTTTAACCAGGCTTATTTATTAAAAATATTAAAACCCGGTACACGGGCAAATTTTGCCGGAAAAATAATTGAGTCAAAAAAGGATTTGTATTTAAGCAATCCTGTTTACGAAATTACTTCTAGCTATGGAATTTCTAGTGCTACTAGCGGACCCAGGCATACGGCCGGATTAATTCCTGTTTATCCGGAAACCAGGGGAGTCACTTCCAAGTTTTTAAGATATATTTTAAAACCAATTCTTACCACAATTCCTCCTATTGAAGATTTTTTGCCAAAAGAGATTTTAACAAAAAATATTTTGCCGGATATAAATTCGGCTCTTAGAAAAATTCATTTTCCTTTGCGATCCGTTGATGCCGAATTGGCCAAGAAAAGATTTGCCTTTGAAAATTTATTTCTGCTTCAACTTAATAATTTAAAAATAAAATCAAAACTTGCCCAAGAAAAAAGTGAGGCGGTTTTGTTCGATCGAGAATTTTTAAGTAAGTTGCTGGCAGATCTTCCCTTTGTTTTAACCAATTCCCAAAAAGAAGTTTTACATGAGGTACTTACCGATATTCAGAGGTCTAGACCAATGAATAGATTGCTCCAGGGCGATGTGGGTTCAGGCAAAACTGTTATTGCCGCTATAGCTGCCATATTAGCGGCTAAAAATGGCCAGCAGACGGCTATTTTAGCCCCAACTGAAGTATTAGCCCAACAGCACCATAGAACTATTACAAAGCTGTTTAAGGACTTTGAAGACAAAATAGAAATATTAACCGGCGGATCAAAGGCTAAGAAAAGTTTGAATGATAAAATTGAAAGCGGGGATATCAAAATAGTTATTGGTACGCACGCTATTATTCAAAAATCAGTTAAATTTAAAAACTTAGCTTTGGTGATCGTGGATGAACAGCATCGCTTTGGGGTTGAGCAGCGCGCGGCTTTGTTGAAGACTGATAAAAATTCAAAAGTTTTAATTCCACATCTTCTTTCTATGTCGGCTACCCCAATTCCGCGAACTTTGGCGCTTACTATTTTTGGTGATTTAGATTTGTCTATCATCAATGAACTTCCGGCTGGACGAAAACCAATTATTACAAAAGTTGTTGCGCCAAGTAAAAGGGAAGATGCTTATGGATATATAAAACAACAAATTTTAAAAGGTAGACAAGCTTTTGTTATTTGTCCGCGCATTGAGCCGGGCACCAAAGATGAGGAAGAAAGAAAAGTTTTGACCGAGTCCCAACAAAAACTATTAGATTTAAAATCGGTCAAAGAAGAATACGAAAGATTATCTAAAAAGATTTTTCCGGATCTCAAAATTGCCATGCTTCATGGAAAATTAAAAAACACAGAAAAGGAAAATATCATGAAAGATTTTCAGGATAAGAAATACGATATTTTGGTTTCTACTTCAGTTGTTGAGGTAGGGGTAGATGTACCCAATGCCACAATTATGATGATTGAGGGCGCAGACAGATTTGGTTTGGCTCAATTATATCAATTTCGGGGTAGGGTAGGCCGTAGCGAGCATCAGTCTTTCTGTTTGCTCTTCACTGATTCGGAGTCGGCAACCACTCAGTATCGTCTTGATTCTCTTTTGACCGCAAAAAATGGTTTTGAATTAGCCGAGAAGGATTTAGAGCTTCGCGGACCCGGCCAATTTATGGGAAAAGAACAGACAGGACTTCCGGATATTGCTATGGATGCCTTAAAAAATATTGAACTAGTAAAAGCCGCCAAGGCTTCTGCCGAGGAAATGCTTTCCAACGACCTGGACTTTACTCAGCATCCGCTTTTAATAAAACGACTTGAGGATTTTACCAAAAACATCCACCAAGAATAACTTATATTTGATCTCTATAAATGTTTACCTAAATCTCGCATATGCTGAAAATATGTAAACACTTTGACATAACTATAATCCAAAAAAATCCTTTATTTCTTTTTCTTTTGGCAACTCCTTTGTTTTAAAGTATAAAATACAATCTTCGAGAGGTAATCCATAAAAAACACACAAGAAATCCAATTCTTTAATACAATCGTATGGATAGATCCAAATACTTTTTTGAAGCTGATACATTCCCAGTTCTCTAATTTTCTTCCTAAAGGCATCGCTAGATTTTTTAAATTTAAGCGGTATGTCGTAAATAACTATTCGCCATTGGTTATCCCATTTTTTCGGTTTGAGGATTTTCATATCATCTAATTTGTATTGCCGAATAATATTCTTACCAGCTTGTGATATAGCTATTTTTATAGATCCATCATCTAGCTCTTTAAAATCTATAATTTTTTTCTTATTAAGCCCGCTCAGTATTCTTGATCTTTTTCTTATTTCTTTAATATCTTTATCTTTAAAATAATTTTTAGCGAGTCTATGTAGGAAATAAGGAGAGCTAGTCGCAGCAATCACAAATAAACCAACCTCAGCTATTTTTAATAGTGTATCTTTTGAAAAATTGATTTTATTTTTTATGGTAATCATAAATTTGATAAGATTATATCACATTGAATTGTTTACATAAATCTCGCATATGCTAGATTTATGTAAACAATTTGACAGGGGGATATTTTTTGATAAAATAATAATGTTTTTAATTTATTTGTAATATTTTTTCAGTGAAAAATATTTTAGTTTGTAAAAATTGTAGTTTCTACAAAAATATTTAGAGAACGGGACACTTTTCAAAGCGTCCCGTTTTTATTTTTGGATAATTCGGCAGAATTCGGCAATCGCCGATCCGGCAACTGTCTAATTCCTAATTTTTTACAAATAATTTGAAAATGGGCAATTCGGCAGTTTTATTACTGGGTAGTGAGATTGCCGAATTGTTTGTAGGGCTTTATATAATTAATTAATTCGCTTGTTAGTGGAAAATTTATGGATATAAATAATCAAAATATGAATACTGAGCCAAGTAAGTTTTTTAGTAAAAGCTATTTAAAACATATTACCGGATTTTTTGGGCTTATTGTCCTGGTGGGCGGAAGTTTTTTTGTTTGGAATGGATATTTTAGTGAAAGCGCTAAATATAGCCGACAAGTAGAAGAAAATACGAATAAGTATATTGAATGGGAAAAGAATTATACAAAGGCTATGACCGAGGATGTATATGGAGGAAAAACCCCACAGGAGACTTTAAATATGTTTATTGATGCACTGAAGAAGGGGGATGTCGATTTGGCCAGTAAATATTTTATGTTGAATGAGATTGGGCAAGTTGATCAAAAATGGGTGGACGGATTAAGAAAAAGTAACGAGGAAGGAAAGTTACAAGAAATTGCAAAGTTGGCAGCGCAAACAAAGATGACCTTTAAAGATGAAGATGGTGCGGTTTTCAAGCTTTATGATTCAGTTGGTGAGATTATTGTAATGATTGAAATAAAACTAAACGAATTTTCTAAAACATGGAAAATAGAAAGTTTGTAAAATTTATAATTTCGTTTTTTGTATTAGGGCTTTTTATGGTTGATACAAACCCAGTTTTTGCTTATTGGATTGATACACACGCTCTCCTTACTAAAGAAGCAATTGAATTTTATTCTCAAAAAGCCGCGACCAGCACAATAAAAGAATTTTCTGATTACCTAATAGATGGAGCAAGAAAAGAAGACGATGTTCCTCGTTGGATGAACCATTTTTATGATCCGGTCTATGATCGTGGATTGACTCAGGATTCTAAGATCGATCCATTTTATGTTTTAGGCAATTGGAATAAATCTAAGGATTGGGTAGTTAGTTCAGATTTGCAAAATCAGATAAAATATAAAGTTCCGACTACGGTTGCATCTATTTTAACCGCTATTCAGCGAGGTAAAATAAGTAGTTTAACAACCAAAACTGATTTTACATGGAACGAGGCTTTGTATTTTTGGATAAATGGAGAAAAAGAAAAAGCGATGTTTGCGCTTGGACATATTATTCATTTAATCCAAGACGCTTCTGTGCCGGACCATACCAGAAATGATCCGCACCCGGAGGGCAGTATTTATGAAAAGTGGACAAGTCAATTTTCATTAGATAGTCCAGATAAAAATTTATTATCTAAAATAAAAAATAAAAATTTGATTAGTTTTGATAATTTAGGATCTTATTTTGATGAATTAGCTAAATATTCAAATAATAACTTTTACAGTAAAGATACAATAGGAATCCAAAGTGGATACGATTTGCCAGAAATGGAAAGTATAGAAAAAAATGGGGATTATTATTATGGATATAAGCGAGACGATTTAGGAAATATTTATTATATTTCTGTATATAAGAATTATCGTGGCAGTTTAGTTTCTGGAACAATAAATAATATAAGTTTAAAAGTTGAAGATGAGGACGGGGTTGTTTCTGGTTATTGGTCTCTTCTTTCTCCGAAAGCCGTCCAATATAGCGCAAGCGTGATAGATTTATTTTTTAAAGAAGCCGAAAGATTAAAAGACGATCCACAATTTGCTAAGAAAGAATCTTTTTTCGCTCAAGTTATAGATGTTGCGGGAAATATTATTTCCGCAATTACGGGTGCAGTTGAAAATGTAATTAGTACAGTCAAAGACAATACCCAAATTCAAGACCCAAATTTATTAGCTAGTGTTTCTTTGGATGGCGATGCCGAACTTAATAAACAAGAAGTAGTGGACTCTGAGCCTATAAATGATTTAGCTGATCAGGGTGGTGCGATAGTCTTAAATGATGACACCTCTAATTTAAAAGAAGAGGTTTTGGTAGAGGGAATAGTAAAAGAGGATCCGAATATAATTATAGATGAGTCTTGGCAAAAAGCAGGGCAAGAGACTTCTAGCTCAACTCAGTATGAATTATTAAATAAGGATTTAGAAACAAATAGTGTTCAAGAGCAAAATATTAAAACTTGTTCTTTTGAAACAACGAAAATTGCAACACATAAAGATTTATTGATTAATGAAGTCGCTTGGATGGGGAGCGTAAAAAGCTCTAGCGACGAGTGGGTAGAGCTAAAAAATATCTCTGGTTCAGAACTAGATATTTCTAACTGGCAAATTATAGATAAGGGCGAGCAAATTAAAATTATTTTTCCTGTTAATACAAAAATTTCAGTTGGAGGATTTTTGTTGTTAGAAAGAACCGATGATAGTTCTGTGTCGAATGCAAAAGCGGATGCTATCTATACAGGAGCCCTTTCTAACTCTGATGAGGGATTGAGACTTTTTGATAGTCAATGTAATTTGATCGATGACGTTTTGGCGAGTAGCGATTGGTTGGCGGGAGATTCATCAACAAAAAGAACAATGGAGCGTCAATCAGATTTAACTTGGTTAACTTACAGCGGATCAGGTGAAGGAATTGGCGACTTATTGATTTTAGGAACTCCGAAAAAAGAAAATAGCGTGAAAGTAATTTATGGAGGTTCCGTTACGGTTAATTCTATAAATGAAAATCAAAGCACTGTTCAAGATACAAGCCAGCCAAGTAAAATTTTAATTTCAGAAGTTCAAATTACAGGAGGGACGGGAAAGACTAATAATGATTTTATTGAGCTTTATAACCCCAATGATACAAGAGTTAATTTAAAGGGATATCGTTTGGTAAAAAGAACTAAAACCGGAACAACTGATACAAGTATTAAATCTTGGACAACTGACGCCTTTATTGAGGCAAAGGGATTTTATTTATGGGCTAATAGCGATTACACCGATATTTCCACGGCACCAGATGTTGTAACCACCGGTTCTTTGGCTAATGATAATGGCGTGGCTCTGCGTTACGGTTCTGAGGATACCGGAACCGTTATTGATAGTGTTGCCTGGGGTGCTGCAGAAAATGTATTTATAGAGAGCAGTAAATTTTCAACTAATCCCGGAGCTAACGAAAGCATCCAGCGTAAAATTGAGAGCGGAACATTTATAGATACCGATAATAATGCCGATGATTTTGAATCTAGAATTTGTCCTAGTCCAAAGCTGCAGAGTAGAAGTTGTGGTGCAAGTACAAATCAAGCGCCTAGCGCTTTTTTTGATTTATCTACGACAACGCCGAAAACCGGAGAAGAAATTATTTTTAATGCCGCTTCATCAACCGATCCGGATGGCCAAATTATTTTATATGAATGGAATTTTGGCGACAGCCAATTGGCTAGCACCACTCAAGCCACCACAACACACTCTTATATTTTAAGTGGGAATTATAGAACCGACCTCATTGTTTATGACAATAATAATGCAACTTCCACAATGTCGGTTGATTTACTTGTAGCAACCAGTACGCCAACAAAAGTTTCTAATTTTTTAGCGCAATACGACAAACCAAACAGGCAAATTAATTTAAGCTGGGATGCTTCGCAGGATTTTTCGGGCGCGACGACGACCCTGGATTATAAAATAACCGATGTAAGCTCAGTCCCAGTTTTATCGGATATAAACACTTCATTAACCACGGCAACTACTAGCATTAGTCAATTGGGTCGAGATTATATTTTTAGCATTCAGGCCTTTGATGAATATGAATTAAGTTCCGAAGTTGCTACTACTTCTGTGTATGTAGATGAAACAACGATTGAAGAAACAAATTATCTGATGGTTAATAATCAGACAGAGACTTATGGAACTGTTAGTGGAACAGTTGCACAAGTATTTAAGCCTTTGGCTATAGGCGTTATTAATTCAGCTACTTTAAATATTAGAACCGGTAATTCCGGTTATAGTGATGTAGTTTTAAAAATATATGATTGGTTAGGAGATGGTACGGCTACTTCCACTTCTAACAAAGGCCAACTTTTGGCGCAGAGCAATATTCAGACCATATCAGCTAGTACAGCTGCTTATTATCCTGTTAATTTATCTTGGAGTTTTAGTGGTGTTAATCGGATAACTTTAAATAACGATAGATATTATTTATTAGAGACTGAGATTACTCCGATTAGCGGTGATTTGAGATTAGATTGGGCTAAGACAAATAGCTCTTCTGCAATAGATGGAGTTGCTTTTAATAATTCGACGCCGATAACTGACTTGTATACTTCTGTTGGCGCTGTATCCACCGGCGTTATAGAAATTACTAATCCGGTTAATAATTATATTTATGAAAATACTAGTATTAATTTGGGTATAAATTATATAGAGCCGATGAGTAATGAATATAATTCACTAGTTGTGTCGTTAAAAGATTTTTATACCAATGTGGCAGTTAGTGATTCGATTATTAGTTTAACGACTGATCAAAAGAGCGTTGGTTTGCATTCATTGGATCCAATTGCTTTATTAATTACTAATCCCGGTTTTTTAACTTTGACGGCGACTCTAGCTAATTGCACTGATTCTTGTGAGCTGAGCAATTCCAGCCAAACCGTTAACTTTTCAGTAACTGGAGCACAGCCGACATCAGGAACCATTATAAACCAAACAGCATTTGTAAATAATCTCTCTGCAAGTAGTGTGGCTCAAAGTTTTAAACCAATGGTTAATGGCCAGCTTAATTCAATAACCTTGAAGTTATCGACGGGTGGAAATGGTTGGAACTATACTTCGCTTAAGGTTTATGAATGGATCGGTGGACAGAGTAATTCTTCGGAGGGAACCAAGGGTCAATTACTAGCAACATCGGAAAGTAAGATGATTTGGAATAGTTCTTTACCCGGAGAAGGTGGAAATTTAACCTGGGACTTTAGTGGAGAAAATGAAATCAATTTAGAAAGTGGCAGTTATTATTATTTAGAGAGCGTAGTTGATAGTCAAAGCAATGGTGGCGCACCAAATGTATATTTTAGGGGTCAGAGTAATGATTCGTTGATAGATGGAAAACTTTATAGCGGTAATATTGGTGGGGATTTATATTTAATTATCAATAAAAAAGAAGAGAGTCCAAGTTTGTAATTTTTCTTTTTAGAAATCATAATAGGTGTATGGATTTTTTTAATGATTGGATAGAATCTAAAAAAGCTCTTTTTGATGATCAAAAAAGGAGATATGAAAAGGAGATAGAGAACGAAAAAAAGATTAATGAGTTGAATAAAAAATACGACCTGATCAGGGCTGCCTATGATCAGCTTTCCGAAGAGCAAAAAGAAATGCTAAAAAATGTCCCGAGAACTGAGGATGAATGGAAAGAGTTTGATGAGATAGGCAGCGACTTGGAAAGGAAAAATGAAAAAATGGATGATATTTTTGACGAAATGGAGGCGGTTATAGACGAAATGCCGTTTACTAGTGAGGAATTTGAACAAAAGTTTAAAGCAATTGCTATGGAGGTTATGAAAAAGCATCATCTAAATAATTAAATGATTATAGTATTAGATAATATCCGCAGTCTTTATAATGTCGGCTCTATTTTTAGGACTGCTGATGCCGTGGGTGTAGAAAAAATATATCTTTGCGGTATTACACCTGAGCCGGTTGATAGATTCGGAATAATTAGGCCGCAACTTGCCAAGGTTTCTTTGGGTGCGGAAAAAACAGTTGCCTGGGAATATGTAAAGTCTATAAGTAAGTTGATCGATAAACTGAAAAAAACTAAGTCCCGTAGCGAGCTTCGCTCTGCTACCGGGGAAAAATACAAAATATTTGCAGTTGAACTAGATAAAAGATCCATTCCATATTTTAAAGCTAAAATTAAGAAATCGGATTTGGCAAAAATTGCGATAGTTTTTGGGAATGAAGTAACTGGAATATCTAAAAACATTTTGAAAAAAGCTGATAAGATATTGGAAATACCAATGGCGGGGAAGAAAGAGTCTTTGAATGTTTCGGTATCAGCTGGAATTATATTGTTTGGACTAAAGTATAATCACCTAATAACGAATTGATACGAATTTACGAATAAAGATAATTAGGAAAATGAAACACATTAACCCCGCACCTTTCGAGAATTTTAAATAATATATAGATATTTATTTTAGAGATTTAAAAATTATTAACTAATCATATTTATAAAGACTATGTCCGAAGAAAAATCGATTCTCGAAAGGTGCGGGGTAAAAAAAATATTTTTAGGAGCCGCTGTATTTATAATCGTGGTTATTTTAGGTTTAGCTTATGCTTTTGTTGGTAATAAAAATAAAATAATTTCAGTAAAAGTAGGCGAAAGTATTTTTAAGACAGAAGTAGTGGAAACAATATCTCAGAAAGCTAAGGGCTTATCTTATCGAGATAGTTTGGATAAAAATAGTGCTATGTATTTTGATTTCAGAAGAGAGGATAGGTATGGCTTTTGGATGATGGGTATGAGATTTCCAATTGATATTATTTGGATAAAAAATAATGAAGTTGTAGGTATAGAAAAAAATGCTCCGGCACCGACCCCGGGAACTCCGGAATCAGCTTTGAAATTGTATTATCCGCCAGAAGCAGTTGATAAAGTTTTAGAAATAAATGCCGGACTTAGTGATGAACTGGGCATAAAGGTTGGTGACTCGTTTGGTATTATTAACTGATGGAGACAGAAATAGAAAAAAAAGATAAAAAGATCATAGGTCTTAGGCCGAATGTTTTTTGGCTGGGTATTGTGAGCCTAATGAATGATTTTTCCGGTGAAATGGTCTATTCGGTGATGCCGGGATTTTTAAGCGTGGTTTTTGGCGCCCCGCCGATCTTGATTGGATTTTTAGAGGGGTTTGCCGATGCTTTAGCCAGCTTTCTTAAGATATATTTTGGCTGGTTTTCGGATAAGATCAGAAAAAGAAAAATATTGTCGGTAATTGGGTATTCTCTTTCTACAACTACGCGTTGGTTTTTATCATTAGCCGGAAATTTTTGGCAGGTATTTTTATTAAGAGCTATTGATAGGGGCGGGAAGGGACTTAGAGATTCGCCGCGAGATGCCCTGATCTCTGAATCAGTTGAGCCGGGCGAATTAGGCAAATCTTTTGGCTATCACAGAGCCATGGATACTACCGGAAAAGTATTGGGCCCTTTGGCGGCTATAATCATTTTGCCGTTAATCATGAATGATTACAGGCTACTTTTTAAAATTGCTTTTGTTTTTGGTATTTTTGCCGTGATTGCTTTCTTTTTTGTGAGAGAAACTAAAAAAGAAAAATTTGAAGAAATAAGCAGGAAGGAAGACGCTAGAAAATTTGGAGATATTATAAAAATATTTTCACTTAGCGAATATTCAAAAGAGTTTAAATTATTTATCCTCTCCATTTTTATTTTTGGTTTAGGAGAGATGCCTATTGCCCTTACCTTATTGAAATCTAGAGAAATAGGCTTAGATGGATTTTCTATTCCTTTAATGTATTTTGTAACCAATGTAGCTTTTGTGCTTTTTGCTATTCCGGCTGGCCACATATCTGACAAGATCGGTGAAAGAAAAATATTAATCCTAGGTTTTTTGGCAGCCATAACGGCCTATGTGAATTTAGCTGTATTTAATAACGTCTACTTTGTGGTCTTGGGATTTATTTTTATCGGACTTTATTCGGCTATGACGGATGGAGTTGAAAGGGCCCTGGCTAGCAAGTTGGTAGCTCGCGAAAAATTGGCTGCCGGGCAAGGATTTTTGAATGCGGCTATTGGTATTTCTACGCTTCTTTCTAGTTTGATCGGCGGAGGGATTTGGACTATTTTTGGCTCGGCGCCAGCTTTTGCCTATGGTATTTTTATGATGATTTTTGGTTTATTTTCTTTTATTAATTTAAACCCCGCACCTTTTAAGGATAACCAAATTTTTAAATAAGCTTAGCTTATTTAAAAAAGTAAAAAAGAGTTTTTATAATGGAATTAATAAAGAATTAAAATTTAAACCCAATCCTTAAAAGGTGCGGGGTAAATAAAAATAAAATAGAAGCTTAACAAAATAAATATTTCTATGAAGGTAGAAAAATCTCATCTTACATTTAAAAAAGTAACGCCAAAAGACGTGGATGGGTATTTAGAATTAGAAAAAACTACGATTGGACAAAAAATGTATTCTAGGATTTCTGATAAAGAAGAAGCGCTGAAGGAATTTTTTAAAAACGAAGTATATTTGATCTATAAAGGAGACCGGCTTGTAGGCAGCACAGAATTTGAGATGAAAGGTCCGGATCACGCGTATTTATCTGGGCTAGTTATTCATCCCGATTTTCAAGGACTAGGCATTGGACGTGAGGCAGTATTATTTAGATTGGAAAAATTGAAAGGAGTTAAAAGAATTGATCTCGTCACTCATCCTAAAAATTTTAAAATTATTAATTTATATCAGTCTTTGGGATTCAAAATTGAAAAACGTATAGAAAATTATTTCGGTGATGGGGAACCGAGAGTTATGATGGTTAAAGTTTCGAAACAGCCCCATAAGATTAAAAAGTCTTATTTTTGCTATAATAAATGTATTAAATATTAAATAAAATTTTATGATAAGCAATCGCTCGTTATTACAATTGGTAGCAATAGATATACTATTATTTTCTATTAAATATATTAATATTAAATTTTTCGGTAATTATTCTATTGATTTTCTTTTTGGTTTTTTAGGATGGATAATTCTTGCAATATTAGGTATTTCTTTGCTATATAAACTAGGGTTATTTGTTTTTAGTAGTAAATCTGAAATTGAAGGCGGTGTAGTAAATAAGAATATTTCTAGTGGTCACGAACTTAGGACTGCCGTGTTTATTATGGTGGGAGCAATTCTCATAATACCGATACTTATTATTACTATGAGTATTATTTGTACGTTGCAGGGTGGTTGTCCGATGTAGGGCTGTTAGGATTGTTAAAGAATGTGTATTAATTAATAAAAATACTTTTATGAAAACAAAAATTGCGATAAATGGTTTTGGTAGAATTGGACGATTATTATTCAGGGAGATGTGGAAGGATAAAAATTTTGAAGTTGTAGCCATAAACGATCTGGGCGATGTGGAAAATTTAGCTTATTTATTAAAATATGACACAGTTTATAGGCAATTTGATGAGGAGGTGAAGGCTGGAAATGGTGAATTGATCGTGGGTGGCAAGAAGATTCGAGTTTTACAGGAAAAAGATCCGACTTTGTTGCCTTGGAAAAAATTAGGTGTAGATGTAGCTATTGAATCGACCGGCGCTTTTGAATCTTTTGAAAAAGCAGAAATGCACCTGAAGGCTGGCGCCAAAAGAGTGGTAATTACAGCCCCGGCAAAAGACGCAGAAAGAGCTGATGCTAAAACAGTTTTGATGGGCGTGAACGAAAAAGAATTTAAAGTTTGCAAAATAACTTCTAATGGATCCTGTACAACCAATGCAGTTTCTCCAGTTGCAGCGATCATGGCGGAAACTATTGGTGTGAAAAAAGCAGTACTTAGCACAATTCATGCTTATACAGCCACTCAAAGTACGGTGGATAGTCCGGTAAAAGGAAAGGATTTCAGGCGGGGCAGGGCAGCTGGTCAAAATATTTCGCCTTCTACTACCGGTGCGGCGATCGCTGTAGCCAGGGCTTTTCCGGAACTTCAAGGAAAATTTGGCGGCGTGGCGATTCGTGTACCGGTGATTGTAGGCTCGCTTGTTGATTTTACTTTTATAGCAAATAGAAAAACTTCAGTTGAAGAAATAAATGAGATATTTAGAAAGGCCGGCAAAGAAAAGCGTTGGCAGGGAGTAATGAAGGTATCGGAAGATCAGATTGTTTCTTCGGATATAATTGGCAATCCTTGCGGAGCTATTATTGATCTTCAGTTTACGCAGGCTATTGATGGCGATCTGGTTAAGGTATTTTCTTGGTATGATAATGAAGCTGGCTATGTTGCTATTTTGATGAGGCATATTCAAAAAGTTGTCGAGAGTATAAAGTAATTACTATTAATTAATATATGTTTGATATAAAAAAATATTTATTGGATTTAAATATAAGAAATTATATTGTTTTAACAGGTTTTTTAATGGGAATTATGGTTGGAGTTATTTTGGTTGGTAGGCAGATTACCATTGCCTATGAAGAAGCTATTTACTCCGATTTGCAGGCAAAATTACTTGAGATTAAAGCTTCTGAAGCGGAAATGCTTAAAAAAGTAGAGGAAATAAAGGGTGCCAATCTTAATGTTACAACAACAACTTTTAAGGAGTAAGAATTGGGTTGTTGAGTTTTAAGGACTCATCTTAAGTAATCCTTTAATGTATTATTGAGATAGGTTTGTATATGAGGAATTATTTTGTTCTAATTGTTTTTTTAATAGGAATTACACTAGTCGTCATTTTAGTCGGACGGCAGATTACTATTGCGTATGAAAATGCTATTCATGCAGATCTAGAGGAAAAATTGCTTGAAATCAAAGCCTATGAAATGGAAATGTTAAAAAAAGCTGAAGAGGTTAGAGCGGTTAATTTAATTTTAGTCGGAGATATAATGCTTTCTCGCTTGGTTGGTAAAAAAATGGAATTACTAAATAATTTTACTTTCCCATTTTTGAAAATCTCAGATATTTTACAATCGGTAGATTTAGTTTTTGGTAATCTGGAGGGGCCTATTTCGAGCGGGGGGAAAAATCAGGGAAGTATCTATTCGTTTCGAGCTAGTCCTAGAGTAGTTGAAGGATTGAGTTTCGCTAATTTTAGAGTTTTGTCTTTAGCTAATAATCATATCTGGGATTATGGAAAAGCAGCCTTATTGGATACATTAAAAATTTTAAGAGAGAATAATATTTTATCAGTTGGGGTCGGAGAAAATTTTGATAAAGCCAATGAATTAGTTATAAAAGAAATTAGAGGTAATAAAATAGGATTTTTAGCCTATACTGATTTATCTTCTAATAGTTTAGAGGCTGGTGAGGGTTATCCCGGCATAAGTGATTTTGACTTGAAAAAAGTTATTAAAAAAATATCGGAAATAAAGGCTAGTAGTACAATTGATATAATTTTTGTTTCTTTGCATTGGGGTGAGGAGTATGCCGGTGTTGTCAAAGAAAAACAAAGAGAAATTGCTAAGGATTTGATTGATGCCGGAGCTGATGTGATTATAGGTCACCATCCGCATGTTGTTCAGGAATTTGAAGAATATAAGAATGGTTTAATTTTTTATAGTTTGGGAAATTTTATTTTTGATCAAAATTTTTCCGATGAAACTATGTCTGGTTATATTATAAATATGAAAATATTTAATAAGAAAATTTCAAAATGGGAAGTATTTGAAACTAAAATAAATAAGGATTTTCAAGTCGAAATGAGATATAATTAAATATAAATTTATATGGTTATTTATATAGGAGCAGATCATAGAGGTTTTAATCACAAAGAAGCTATAAAAAAATATTTAGTTGGTTTGGGCTATGAAGTTTCTGATCAAGGCAATGAAAAATACGATGAGCTTGATGACTATCCTGATTTTGCCGCGAAGGTGGCGGAGAAGGTGTCTATAAAAGGGGGTGTAGGTATTTTGATCTGTGGATCTGGGGTTGGTATGGATGTTGTGGCTAATAAATTTCCAGGTGTTCGTTCGGCTTTGGTTTTTAATTCCGAACAAGCAGTAGATGCCAAGGTTGACGATGATGTAAATATCTTAAGCTTGGCTGCTGACTATACTTCAATTGAGGATAGCCAAAGAATAATTTCTCTGTGGATCGGTGCTAAATTTTCCGGAGAAGAAAGATATAAAATTAGACTTAAAAAAATTACAGAGATCGAAGAAAAAATAAAAAACAGATAATTTACGACCGACGCGGTCGTAAGATTAATAAATTAATTTATGAAAGTAATTCCCGCTATTAATGAGTCAACTTTTGAAAAAGTAAAAACAAAGATTTTTGCTACCCGCGATGTGCTTGGGGCTTTGAGAGTGCACGTGGATATCACCGATGGTAAATTTACCCCTCACCAAACTTGGAATAATGTTAAAGATATTATTAATTTGAGGTTTATCACTAATAATTTCAATTTTAATTTGGGAGTGCATTTGATGGTTAATAATCCAGACGAGATCATTGATAGCTGGTTGCAATCCGGAATGCATGCTATCGTAGCCCATTTTGAAACGATTAAAGATATGGATTTGATGATAAGGAAGTGTGAGGAGGCGGGTTCGGATTTTATTTTAGCTATTAATCCATCAACTTCCATTACAAGTATCGGAAATATAAAAAAATATAAGAATATTCTGCTTTTAGCTGTGGATCCCGGTTCTGCCGGACAAGAATTTCAGGAAATTACAATGGATAAGATAAAGCAATTACGAGAAATGGGATTCGGTGGTAAAATTGTTATTGATGGTGGAATTAACCTGGAAACAGCTAAAAAAGTTAAAGCAGCTGGAGCCGATGCAATAGTTTCCGCCTCGTATATTTGGAATAATATTAATCCAAAAAAAGGATTTGAAGAATTAAAGGCGGTTTAATTGTATTATTTTTAAGTATCGAAAGTTTGATTAGGTTATAATATAAATATATTAAAAATAGTCCGCCTATGCATCCCGCCGCCGTAAAACTATGGCGAGGCGAGGAAAGCTACGGCGAGACGCTCATGTCTGTGGCTAAATTTTAAAGCTACATCGAATGAGCTTAAAAATTTAAACAAACATGGCGGAGATTCACGATAAAAAACTTAAATTTCTTGAGGAAATGGCTAACCTTCTAAGAGAAGACGTCATTGAGATGCTTCTAGAGGCCAGATCCGGGCATAGCGCTGGTCCTCTAGGAATGGCTGATATTTTTTCGGCTTTATATTTCCATGTTTTAAATCATGAACCAAAAAATCCGGATTGGGCGGATAGAGATAGATTAATATTGTCTAATGGTCACATTTGTCCGATTCGTTACGCCGCTATGGCTCGGGCCGGATATTTTCCTATTGAAGAGCTTTTGACCTTAAGAAAAATAAATTCTCGGCTCCAGGGACATCCACATAGAAAAGCCTTGCCCGGAGTAGAAACTACATCGGGTCCTTTAGGTTCTGGCTTATCACAAGCAATTGGCCTTGCTTTAGCTGGTAAATTGAATGGTGAAAAATATAGAATTTTTTGCGCTATGTCCGACGGTGAATTACAAGAGGGTAATACTTGGGAGGCGCTTATGTTTGCCGGAAAAAACAAGCTTAATAACTTACTGGCGATAATTGATAGGAATAATATTCAAATTGATGGAACCACTGAAGATGTAATGTCGCTTGAGCCGCTTAAGGAAAAATTTGAGTCTTTTAAATGGAATGTAGTGGAAATTGATGGACATAATATTGAGCAGTTTATTGATGCCACCAATGAAGCTAAGGCAATTCACGATAAACCAACTATGATTATTGCTCATACTATTCCTGGGAAAGGAGTTAGTTTCATGGAGAATAATTATACCTGGCATGGCAAACCACCCACAAAGGAGGAGGCTGCTAAAGCCCTGACGGAGCTTAGAACTTTGGGTGGAAAAATTAAGTCGGAACACGAGTAAAAATGAAAAATGTAAATATCAAAGATCAAAATGACAGATTAAAATTTAAAAATTATAAATTATGAATAATATATCAAAAGTTTTTCTTGGTTTGGGTATTTTAATTATTTTTTTCTTTGGACAGGCATTGTTTATACTTCCCGATTTGTGTCGCATTGATGGATCTTTAAATGTTTGCGTGGCTAATGCTTCCAGAATAATAGTGGCTATATTGGGTGCAATTGCTTTTATTTTATGTGCAATTTATTTTAAAAAACATGATTAATCCAGAATTAAAACTTAATCCCAAAATTTTTGAGAAAGATGTCGAGCAAGCGCCAACCAGAAATGGTTATGGGGAGGGTTTGGTGTTGGCCGGGGATCAAGATGAAAACGTAGTTGTTTTGTGCGCAGATCTGACCGAATCAACAAGATCCGATGCTTTTGCAAAAAAATTTCCAAAAAGATTTTTTCAGGTTGGAGTTGCTGAGCAGAATTTAGCGACTATAGCCGCTGGTTTAGGTATTAGTGGGAAAATCCCATTTATTTCTTCTTATGCTGTTTTTTCTCCCGGCAGAAATTGGGAGCAAATTAGGACAACGATTACTTATAATGATTCCAATGTAAAAATTGCCGGCGCTCATGCCGGAGTTTCGGTTGGTCCGGATGGCGCTACGCACCAGGCCGTAGAAGATATAGCTACAATGCGTGTTTTAGCTAATATGAAAGTTTTTGTGCCTTGTGATGCCATAGAGGCTAAAAAAGCTACGATGGCGTCGGCTAAAATTTGGGGTCCGATCTATTTGAGATTTGCTCGAGAAAATAGCCCAATTATGACTACGGAAAAAACTCATTTTGCACCAGGCACGGCCGAAATCTTTTGGCAGGGAAAAAAGCCGGATGTTTTAATTATTGGTTGCGGGCCAATTTTGCATAATGCATTAGTAGCCGCTAAAGAATTAGAGGAAGAGGGAATTGAGTCTGTGGTTTTAAATTGTCACACTATAAAGCCATTAGATGAAAAACAAATTATTGAACTAGCAAAAAAATATAAAGCCATAGTGACGGTAGAGGAACATCAGATAGCCGGAGGATTGGGCGGAGCAATTGCGGAGTGTTTAGCGAAACATTATCCAACACCAATTGAATTTATTGGCATGCAAGATGTTTATGGCGAGTCCGGAAAGCCGGCTGAACTTATAGAAAAATATGGAATGGGAGTGGAAGATATTAAAAAAGCTGTTAAAAAAGTTTTAAAAAGAAAGAAGTAAAAAGTGCGCCTACTGCCTGCTCACCCGGACGCAATTTCGCAGACAGAGATGCGCAGAAAGCGCGACGAACGAGGGACTAAGTCGCGCGGACAAAGAGCGCGTCTAAGAATCCATCTCAATACATCTGAGTAGTCAGGCGGTAGGTTCTTAAGTTATAATTATTTTATTATGCAAGACGTAATAACCATCGGCTCCATAACAAAAGATAATTTCTTGGAAATAGATTACGAAATTATTAGCTGGCCTAAGACTCCATTAAAAAGAGCTATTGTTTTGCCATTTGGAGAAAAATTAGAAGTAAAAAATATTTTTTCTACATTGGGCGGTAATTCAGCTAATGCCAGCGTGACGTTTAGTCGACTTGGTTTTAAAACAGCTTGTTTTGGAAAGATCGGTAGTGATTCGGTTGGACAAGAAATAAAGGACTGGCTTAAAGAAGAGGGTGTAGATCCTATTCTTGCGCTAGCTAAAAATAAAAAAACAGCCCAATCCACCCTCTTATTAAATGATGGAGAGAGAACTATTTTGGGATATCATGGTGCTTCAAATGAATGGAAAAAAAGCGATATTCCTTGGAATAAATTAAAAGCCAAATGGTGGTATCTTTCTTTGGCTGGAACTTCTTCTGATTTTTTTGCGCCATTAATAAAATTTGCCAAAAAAAATAATATTAAAATAGCTTTTAATCCAAGCGGATATCAGATTAAACATAAGCGTCAAGAAATTTTAGATAATTTAAAGAATATCGATTTTTTGGTCGTAAATGAGGGGGAAGCGGCTGATCTGGTTGGGATTTCGTTTTCCGCCGAAGGCGGACCAGCCTCTGGCTGGGAAAAAGAGGCATTTAAGAAACTAGATGATTTGATGCCTGGTATTGTAGCGGTGACTGACGGTGCAAACGGCGTAGTGGTTTCTGATGGTGAAAATATTTATAGAGCCGGTATTTTTAAAGAAAAATTAGTGGCTGATAGGACTGGCGCGGGCGATGCTTTCGGCAGCGGTTTTACGGCTGGGCTTATGGAATTTGAAAATAAATTTAGTTCAGAAGAAGCTATCAGATATGCAATAATTTTGGGCACTGCTAATGCCACTTCGGTAGTGGAAAAAATTGGAGCTACGGCAGGAATTATTTTAAAGAAAGATTTAAAACAAGGTAGATTTAAAAATTTAGAAATTAAAATAGAAAAAATATAAACCCCGCACCTTTTAAGGATAATTCCGTATTTATGATTGGTGGTTTATAATTAAATAGTGATTGTAGGAGTTTTTTTGTATGTATTATTAATAAGTAAATAAAGCCCAATCCTTAAAAGGTGCGGGGTAAATAAATGGAAAAGCTTGATTATTTTTCTAAGGTTTTAGGAGTTGATGTGGCGATGCTTGAAGAAATGGAAGCTACGATGATTAGGAAGACCGGCAGACTTGGTGTTTTGGAAAGAATTGTAGATGAAAATACCAGGATCGTGGAATCAACTTTAAAATTGTTAGATTCAAATGACAGAAGCGCTTCTCACGTGAAGAGTATTTTAAGACAGGCTATTTTAAGCCATGAATTTAAAGTATTAGATGCATTAAAAAATGTTCCCGGAAAAAGTGATTTTGAAAAAGCGGCTGTTTTAGCAAAAAAATTAATTAAGGTTCCTTGCGGATTTTTTTTAAAAAAAGAAAAGGCTAGGGAAATTTTAGAAAAAAGACCGCCGCAGAATCTTCTAAAATACCTAAAGGCTACCGATATTAAAGAAGTTTTAGAAAAATATGATGTAACTGAATTATTTGCCACTTTAAGATTTATTGAAACCACTGAATGGATGCACGAGACATTTGAAGTTGCTTATAGTAATTTTACTCCCGCTGATTTTGAAAAAAGAGAAATTGAAATAAAAGTACTAAGCAGTGTTTGGGTTAAAATTGCAGAAAAGTTTATTGCTAAAAAACGCCACAATGTAAGCCACCTTAAGGAATTTGGGGTTATTTTCATAAATCCGGTTAAAGAAAGTTTTCCCGGTAAATTTTTAAGAGACTTTGCATTACTTTTACATTATTGTTATGAAATAAAATTTTATTCTAAACTTTTTCAGCATTATGAAAAAGCGCCTGATTTTGCTGTTCATTTAAAGGCATTGCTTCGGGGTGATGTGAAAGAGGTTCATGAATCGGAACCAGGCGAATGGCTTATAGTTCAGAGATATTTGACTAAGGAAAATCCCAATGATCCGCGTCTTTTATTACCAAGGGTAAATCCTGAATCATTGCATTGGCTTAGAGGTGAAAGAGACTTTTCATTTTTTAATGCCGATGAAAAGAATGAAAAACTAAATTTAAAAATTTGGAATAATATGGATTGGGTGGGTGGGGTTTTCAAAGATGAGGAAAATAAAGAACTTGTGATCAGTTTTGACCTTGAAGACAATGCAATGTCCCTGATTTCTTTTATGGAGGGTAAAAATGAAACATTCAACTACCATCAAAGAGAGGCTATGTGGACCAGGATATTTTCTGGGTATGTTGATGGGGAAGACGAGGTGGAAAGACTGCTTATAGAGAATTTTGATAAGGGGATAATTAAATTTTAATTTTTTTTAGTATTATAGTATAATTAAGATACTAAAAAATTGTATGCCAAATCCAGATCTCAAAAAAATATTAATAGTTGAGATAGTTGAAGATGACCGACCGCTTCTCTCAGTTTTATCAGAAAGATTTACTAATGAGGGGTACAACGTCATTAGGGCTATGACCGGTGATGAGGGACTAGATTTGGCTTTAAAAAATAAGCCTGATTTGATTTTGCTTGATATAGTAATGCCGAAAATGGATGGTATTACTATGTTAAGAAATTTAAGAAAGGATCCATGGGGTAAAAAAGCCAATGTTATTTTACTGACTAATTTGTCGGCAGATGAGAAAATCACGAAAGCAGTAACCGAATTAGAGCCGTCTTACTACCTTATAAAAACAGATTGGAAGATGGACGATATTGTTGAAAGAGTTAAGAGTTCTCTAGAAGAAGAAAAAAAATAGTTTATGAATTTCATTTTGACTTATGTACTAATCCCATTTATAAACTGGGGTCAATACCTTTTTAATTTAGCCATTCTTTTTATCGCCGCAAATAAAAGATTTGCCTACTTTTCTGAAAATCAGGTGAGGGGATTTGGCTGGTTAAATTATTTTTCAAAATTTAGTTATAAATTTTTGATTTGGCTAGTTTTGGGATTTAAAGTTTTATATGCCTCAATAAAAACTTTTAGTCAGTACTATGTTTGGTCTAATAATGAATTTACTAAATTATTATTAAATCAGAATATAGTAGAGTCCAATGTTTTGGAAAATTTTTTTGGAAAAGCAACTTGGATATTTAATAATCGTTTTGGTTATTTTATATTTTATTCTTGGGGACGGTTTTGGTTTGAAATAGTAGTTTCTTTGGTGGCGGCCACTGCATTTTATTTGTTTTTAACTTTTCTAAAAAAACACAAGGAAAGATTTTTTGAAGAAGGCGAAGTGGAACTGGGCTTTCTTTTGGCTCTAATAGTCGGCTGGTCAAATTTTATTATTTTTCTGCCATTAGTTTTTTTGAGCGTAGTGCTGGTATCTATTTTTAGAAGATTAATATTTAGAGAGATGTATACTACTCTCGGCGCACCATTATTGTTGGCCGCCTTAATTGTTTTGTTGTTTGGTAATTACTTGGTTTTATTATTTGGTTTAACGCCACTCAAGGTTTAAAATTTTATTTGATGAAAAAACTTTACGAATTTATAAAGCAAGCAGAGAAAAAGAAAGTAGCTATAGGTCATTTTAATGTTTCTGATTCAGTTGCTTTAAGGGCTATATTCGAATCTGCTCACGAATTGAAGTTGCCAGTGATCATAGGCACCTCAGAGGGCGAGGCGGATTTTTTAAATAGTGACATTATATCTGCAATGGTTAGAAAAATTAGAGAAAAAAATAAATTTCCGATTTTTCTTAATTCTGACCATACACATACTATGGAGGGGGTTAAAAAAGCTGTGGCTGCCGGATATGATGCTATTATTTTTGATGGCAGTAAGCTTTCTTTGGAGGAGAATATAAAACAAACTAAAAAAGCAGTTCAATATATAAGATCTAAATCCAAAACTATTTTAGTTGAGGGTGAGATCGGCTATATAGGTGGATCCTCCCAGATTTTGAAATCTTTACCTGCGGGAGCAGCAATTAAACCGGAGGATCTTACTAAGCCGGAAGATGCTGTTAGATTTGTAAAAGAAACAGGCGTGGATTTATTAGCTCCGGCTGTAGGAAATATTCACGGTATTGTAATGGGTATCGGCGTTGATGGAAAACTTCAGTCGGTGAATCCAAAATTAGACATTGAAAGAATAACGGCTATTAAAAAAGCCGTTAAAATTCCATTGGTTCTTCATGGGGGATCGGGAATTTCTGATAAAGACTTTGCGGCGGCAATAAATGCCGGCATAAGCATTATTCATATTAATACAGAGATAAGATTGGCATGGAAAAATGCCTTGGAAAAATCATTATTAGAGAATAAAGATGAGGTAGCTCCGTATAAAATTTTAAAACCATCGCTTGAGGCGGTTAAATCAGTGGTTAAATCTCGCTTGCAATTGTTCAATAAATTGGTATAATAAACAAACTAAATTCAAACTAAATTCAAACTAAATTATTAAGCCAAATCATATGGAATTACAAGTTCAAAAAAGAGAGCAGGTAGGAAAATCAGCCGCCCTAAGAAGGACCGGGCTTATTCCTCTTGAGCTTTATGGAAAAGGAGTACAGAATTTGCATTTAACTGCGCCAGTTAAAGAATTTAAAAAAGTTTTAAAAGAAGCCGGGGAAAATACTATTGTAAATGCAGTTTTGGATGGTAAAAAATACCCAGTTATTATTCATGAGGTTGATCGCGACGGAGTCAGTGGTGATATTTTAAACGTTGATCTTTATCAGATCAGAATGGATGAAAAGATAAAACTTATGGTTCCATTAGAATTCATTGGTGTTTCCTTGGCTGTAAAGGAAAAGAATGGTCTTTTGGTTAAATCTCTTCACGAAGTTGAAGTTGAAGCTTTACCAATGGATGTTCCGCACACATTACAAGTTGATATTTCTAAAATTACAGAAATTGGACAGAGTCTATATGTTAAAGATTTAGACCTTCCAAAAACAGCCAGGGTATTATTTGCTCCAGAAACCGTAGTTGCTACAGTAACAGCTAAAGTTACCGAAGAGGAAGAATTGGCTATACAGCAAGCCGCTGGTGCGGGAGTTGATACCGTAAAAGTTGAAACCGAAGAAAAGAAGGCCGAGAGGGACGCCGCTAAGGTTGCCGTTGAGGCCGGCGCTGTTTCAGGTGAAGCACCCGCTAAACCAGCAAAGAAATAAGGATCATATTTTTACATTAAAGTCCGTTTCTCTAATAAAAGACGGACTTTTTTGTTATAATTGGGGTAGTGGTTAGCGATTAGCCCTGCCTACCGGTCGCACGCCACCAAAGGCTATGGCCGACGGAGCGCGGGCAGGCACTAGCGACTAGGGCGGAGGAAAAGAAAAAAAAGTTTATCTTAATTCTTAAGCTCCTTTCTAGTGGCTAACTACTAATGACTAGTTGCTATTATATATGATAGTAAAACCCAAACATTTAATTGATTTAAAAAAATCGTGTAATAGCGTTTTCTCAAAGAAGAAATTGAGGTTGGATTTGCGCGAAACAAGATTAATTAAAATTCCTATTTTTAAGCTATTTAAAATTGGCGCCTTGATGGCCATTGCTTCTTATCTAGTTTTTGGGTCGGCGATAGCTCCTATTGATAGGGGCCAGCTTTCTATGGCCGCACAGAACGATGAACAAAGAAAGCAATTAGAGACTCAATTAGAATCTTTGGATAATGAGATAGTTCAAATCCAGGCTACAATCGAGCAATATAAGGGCCAGGGTAAGAGCTTGGAGAGCGAGGTTAAAAGACTTAATGCGCAGGTAGCAAAACTTAATTTGCAGGTTAAGGCAACAAACCTATCTTTAAAAAAACTGGATGATGAAATTGAAACCAATAATAATGATATTAAAAGAACGGAAACCGATATAGAAAAAAATAAAAGGATATTATCTTATGCTTTACAGAATTTATATTCAAGCGGAAATACAAGTTTGGTAGAAGTTTTTTTGAAAAATTTTGAAATATCCGATTTTTTTGATGATTTAAAAAATCTTACCGATGTTCAGGACAATCTAAGGGCGGCTTTAGAAAAAGTGATGGGATTAAAGCAGGATCTATTAGATCAAAATGAACAACTCGCTATAAGGAAAAAGGATGCTAGCGCCCTGAAAGCTTATCAGCTCAGTCAACAACGAGCCGTAGATAATACTAAAAAAGAAAAAGCCGACTTGCTGACGGCTACAAAGGGTCAGGAATCTAAATATCAAGATCTTCTAAAGCAGACTCAACTTACAGCCGCTCAAATTAGAAGCCAGATCTTTAAATTGCTCGGTGGAGGAGAATTGCCTTTTGGTGAGGCTGTAAAAATAGCCCAACTTGCTGAAAAGGCGACTGGCGTGCGAGCTGCTTTTATACTTTCGATACTTACTCAGGAATCTTCGGTAAATAGCGTTATCGGCGCTAATTTAGGAAGATGTTTTTATAATGATGCGAGGAGAAATTCTAGTGGTACTGTTATGAGTAATACGCAAAAAACATCATTTTTGGCTTTAATGTCTGAGTTAAGCATGGATCCATCTAAGACTCAGGTGTCTTGCCCGATTACTTCTGACGGCGCCTATGGCGGAGCTATGGGGCCAGCTCAATTTATGCCTACAACCTGGGATCTTTATAAAAATAGAGTTGTCGGTATTACCGGAAATAAACCAGCCTCTCCATTTAATAATGCTGACGCCTTTACAGCCACAGCACTTTATTTACAAGATGGACTTGTTAATTGTAAAACAATATATAAAACTATTTTCTCACAAGAAAATTGTGCGGCTGCAAAATATTATGCTGGTGGGAAGTGGAGATCATATATGAGCGTTGGCAGATATGGCTATCGCGTAGCCGAACGAGCCGAAGAGTTTGCCGACGAAATTAAAATTTTGGATACGGATTAATTTGTATATGAGTTTTTATAAATCCCCATCTTCTCAAAAAGCTTTCACATTGATTGAGCTCCTCATAGTCATAGGCATCCTAGCCATCCTAGCCACAGTAGTCCTCCTGGTCATTAACCCAGCCCAACTCATCAAACAAACCAGAGATGCCAATAGGCTCACTGAACTTAACCAAATAGATAAAGCTCTCGCCCTCTTCGAATCATTCGGAGGTACCAACATGGGTCTTCCTAATAATGTCTATGTCTCTATTCCCTGTGATCAGGCAGATTTCATCAATCTCCCAGTTCTTAGTCCGGGCTATGTCTATGCATGTTCTTCTTCGGCTAACTTCAGAAAAACAAATGGCTCAGGCTGGCTACCGGTAGATCTCACCTCTATCCAATCTCAAGCCGGAAATCTTTTCTCCGCCCTCCCCATAGACCCAATCAATATAGTAGCCGGCGGTCTTTATTACACCTATATCAAGGGTTCCTGGGCTCTTTCGGCTGCCATGGAATCAGAAAGATATACCTCTGCTAACACCATTAATGATGGAGGTTTAATTTTAAACAGATTCGAAACCGGTAATCATTTATCTCTCAATCAATTGGCTAGCGTTGGGGGTGTGGTTTTAAGTTCTGCTAAAAATATTACTACTTTTAGTTTTCCGCAAGGTACGGGTGTTATTACCGGAACCAATATTTCAGTTTCAGTTCCATCCGGCACCAATACAACATCTCTTACCCCAACAATTTCCGTTTCAGCATTGGCAACAATCAGCCCACTTTCTGGTGTAGCTCAAAATTTCACTAATTCAGTACAATATACAGTTACGGCCCAAGATGGAACTTTTCAACAATATACCGTTACGGTTACAGTGCTTGCAGACACCACTGCTCCATCCACAGTTTCCAATTTAGTTGCCTCTAATCCAACTTCTTCTTCAATTGACCTTTCTTGGACAGCCCCCGGTGATGATGCTGGTATCGGTACTGCCACGAGTTATGATTTGAAATATTCAACCTCATCAATTACTGAAGGTAATTTCGCTAGCACTGCTTCAGTTACCGGTGAACCAATCCCAGCTCTTGCTGGAACCGCTCAATCAATGACGGTTTCCGGTCTTTCTCCTAGCACTACATATTATTTTGCCCTGAAAACTTCGGATGAGGTTCCTAATGTTTCGGCGATTTCTAACTCGCCGAGTGGAACAACTTTGACTCTGGTATTTTCTTGTGGAAGTAATTTTACTGATACTCGTGACAGCAAGGTTTATTCTACTGCACAAATTGGAACCCAGTGTTGGATGACCAAGAATATGGATGTGGGTACTTATGTCTCTGGTGCCACCACCCAGGGTGAAAGTTGTTCGTTAATTAAAAAATATTGCTATGGTAATAACGAGTCTAATTGCGCTACCTATGGAGGATTGTATCAGTGGCATCAAGCCATGTGTGGTTATTATTATGATCTACTAGGTGGTGGGGCCCAGGGTATTTGTCCAACTGATTGGCATGTTCCTACCAATGCCGAATTTGGAACATTAATAACATTCGTAGGGGGTGAGGGTTCTGTGGCGGGTAACGCTCTTAAGGCGGGCGGATCATCCGGTTTCAATGCGCTTATGTCCGGTTTTCGTGAATATTCCGGAGATTTATTTATTAATCTTAATGCTTATACATTTATTTGGAGTTCCAATCAGTCTACCCAATACAATATGGCATACAAAGTAGTTATTAGTTCAACAGGTAATGAATATAGAAATGCAGATTCTACTTCTTATGGGTCATCAATTCGTTGTATCCATAACTAAATTTTTATAATTAATTCCTTATTAAAATACCCCCTATCAATCATCGGGGGCATTTTAATATAAAATTATTATTTTTCCGGAGCCTTATTTATCTTTTTTAAAAGCATATCAAGATCTCCTTCTAAAACTTTTTCGATGTTATGCACTTTGGCGTTATATCTGTGATCGGTTATTCTATCGTCCGGAAAATTATAGGTTCTAATTTTTTCAGACCTATCTGCGGTACCTACTAATTCTTTTCTATTTGATCCAATAGCTTGAGCTTCTTTTTGTTGTTGCATCTCAAACAGTTTGGCGCGTAAAATTGAAAGCGCAGCTTCGCGGTTTGCATGCTGGGCTCGTTCAACTCTAGAACTAACTACAATACCAGTTGGTTTATGAAGTATTCTTACAGCTGACTCTACTTTATTTACATTTTGTCCGCCTGGTCCGCCGGCTCGGCAAAAAGTTACTTCGAGATCATTTGGATTTATTGAAACTTCCTTGGCTTCTACTTCCGGCATAACAGCTACCGTGGCGGTAGAAGTATGAACACGTCCGGCTTTTTCGGTTTTTGGAACTCTTTGAACGCGATGTGTTCCGGATTCTTGTTTAAGTTCATTGTAAACTCCGGCACCACTAATTCTAGCTACAAAAGTTTTAGAACTGCCAAGATCATCAGCCATTACAAAATTCCAGCCTTTTTTAGCGGCAAATTTTTGATACATTCTGGCTAGATCGCCGGCAAAAATAGTGGCCTCATCGCCACCGGCACCGGGCCTGATTTCCATAATTATTTTAGTGATATTGTTTAGATCCATATTGTAGATAGTAATTAGCGATTAGTTATTAGCGACTAGAAGTTAGAAAAGATAAATTTGATAAAATAAAAACTAGTGGCTAACCACTAGTCTCTAGTTTCTGTTATTTATTTTTTATTTTTTTTGACGCGGGCCTTTTTAACTTTCTTTGGAGCTGCTTCCGCTTTGGCTCTTTTGGCTTTGAATTTTTCAACTTTTCCGGCAGTATCAATTAATTTTTCTTTGCCGGTAAAAAATGGATGGCACTTAGAGCAAATATCTACTTTTAATTCAGGGCTGGTGGAACCGATCTCAAAACTAGCTCCACAGGCGCATTTTGCTTTAGCTTTTGGAAAAAACTCTGGATGTATATTTTGTTTCATAGTAATAAGAATTATACATAAAAATTTGTATTTGACAAGGTGTATTAGGGGGAGGATAATTTGCCTATAAGATAAAATAATTAAATTTATGGAAAAATATAAACCATACAAACCAAGTAAAGAAGAAATGGCTAAAGCCGAGAGTATGATGACGCCAAAAGAAAAAGAAATGAGTAAGGCGAGAGGAGTAGAAATCAAAGAAACACTAAAACACATCGAAAACATTTTAGAAGACTATATATATGGCAGTGTAGATATTAGTTCAGCCGAGCTTAAAAAATTAATTTCAGCTATAAAAAATAAAGATGAAGTGGTGGAGAGCGCTAATGATGCTATTCAAGAAGCTTTTTTACATTTATCACAATTAGAAAATAGCGAATTGGTGGTAGTGGAGTTAGAAAAATATTTTAAAAAATTAGCCGGTCCGGATAAGACCAGACGAAATCAGAGAAATTCTAAGGAGAGCAATGAAGAGATGGTTTTGGAGGGGCGATCAACATGGGTACCGGAAACTAATGATACCGGTATAACACACGACGAAATTTTTAGAGGATTGGAAAAAGAAGGAATTGCTTTGAGCAAAAATCAAAAAGAAAAAATGGTGGTTAAAGATCAGGAACAGGCGGGTGGCAACGATGAAGAATCAGAGAGTGATTACGAAAATTCTCTTTTGAAATGCAACTTCGGTACAATAAGGTTGTATGAAGAAAATAAAACAATTTCGGCATCTCAATCAATACGATAGAGATCGCATAGAAGCCTTGATAAATGCGGGTCATAAGCA